>Ga0209040_10000001_pt1 | contig 275270 bp, 212 predicted proteins | sample BogFormECP12_OM3_FD_188240 | JGI IMG/M metagenome (GOLD analysis project Ga0209040, IMG submission 188240) | Bog forest soil microbial communities from Calvert Island, British Columbia, Canada - ECP12_OM3 (SPAdes) (version 2) | ecosystem: Environmental > Aquatic > Freshwater > Wetlands > Bog ... | reverse complement strand
GATGCACAGGAGGTTTTTGGATGCATCACGCCCGCCATCGCCAGATTCATGCCATGGGAGCCGCCATCGTGGAGCGAGTACGTGACGCGATGCGAGAAGAGAGTGCAGGCTCCGGAACCAAACAAGTTTTCTTTCGTCATCCGGCGGCTCGACAACAGGGAATGCCTTGGCATGGCCTCGTTCGAAGATGCGGATTCTGTTTCGCCCGAACTCGGCCTTTGGCTCAAGGAAACCGCGCACGGGCAGGGTTTTGGCCGGGAAGTCGTGGCCGCACTTGTTGAGTGGGGACACGCAACTCTCGGCAAAGGAAGTTTCATCTATCCGGTGGCGATACGGAACATCGCCAGCAGGCGTATCGCTGAGAATCTGCACGGCGAGATCATAGGCAACCGCACGAATCCAAAATACGACTCCGTCGTTTACAGGATTCCCTTCTACGAATCGCCATCTTCTCACTTCTCCTGACGGCACATTCGAGCATCCCGGCGTAAAGAACGCGGTCTTTGCTTTCATTGACGTTGTAGAAAACATCGTCGATCTTCAGCAATCTCGCGGGTCAACCGCTTGATTGGGGTTTCGACTGCACGGGGAGTTTTCCAGTTCATAGCGCAACACTATTTTGCACGAATGCCTAGCTGGCGAGAAACCGCCATTACACTTATGGACCCTACTGCTTGGTTACCCCGACCTGAGGCGGGACCGAAGTTGCAAATTGTGAATGCTTCGTGAATTTACTTGGGCGTTGCTGTATCTCGCTTTAGAATCCCGGCGGACGCTCCGCCACCACTCCGAAGGCGCGCTCCAGGGCCAGGCCAGCGTTGACCATCGTCCCTTCCTCGAACAAACGGCCGATCAACGTCACGCCGTGGGGCACGCGGCGGGGCGGCGAAAAAGTTGGCATGGGATGGCTGGGGTCAGGCGCCCAGTCGCTGCGGGCTTTCGCCACTTCGACGAAGCCTGCCCGCAGCACGAGCGCGGGATGCCCGGTAAAGTTTGTGATGGTCAGCATTTCGTCGCGCACCGATGGCACCAGCAGCAGGTCCACCTGGGAAAACAGGCGCGCCATCTCTTCGGCTACTTTGCGCCGCAAGCGGTCGGCCTGCACGAAATCGACCGCCGAGAGAAACCGCGCCTGCCGGAAGATGTTCGGCCAGGCGTCGGGCACCTGGGCTTTGAGTTCCCTGAGCCCACCACGGAGAGTGAGTTCTTCAAACGCCGCCGCTCCTTCCGCGAACAGGATCAGGTTCAGCGAGTCATAGGGCCAGTCGGGAATCGACACCTCCACTGGAACCATGCCAACTTTCTTCACTACGTCCACGGCAGCGCGGTCGACGGCAGTTGCGGGATTCTGCTGCATCCACGCGGGGAAGTAGCCCACGCGCAATCCCGCGACACTCGCGCCTGCATCGAAATCGAGATGGCTGGGCACGCTGGCCACGTCTCCGGCGTCCGGCCCGGTGATGGCTTGCAGCACGAGCATGGCATCTTCCACGCTGCGAGTCATCGGGCCAAGTTTGTCGAGCGACCAGCAGAGAGTCATGGCACCGGTGCGGGCGACGCGTCCATAGGTCGGCCGCAGGCCGGTGATTCCGCAGCGCGTCGCCGGGCTGACGATGCTTCCACCGGTCTCGCTGCCGATGGCGAATCCGACTAATCCGGCAGCCGTAGCCGCGCCCGGCCCGGCGCTCGATCCTGACGACGCCTCTTCGAGCAGCCACGGATTCATGGTCTGCCCGCCAAACCAGATGTCGTTGAGAGCGAGCGCTCCCAGGCTGAGCTTGGCCAGCAGCACGGCTCCGGCGGCGTGCAACCGCTTCACCACGGCGGCGTCTTCAGCGGGCACGCGGTTGCGGAAAGGCTCTGCGCCGTATGTGGTGGGAATGCCCGCCGTGTCGAGCAGATCCTTGGCGCCCCACGGAATGCCGTGCAGTGGTCCACGGTAGTGGCCGGCGGCGATCTCTTCGTCGGCTTGGCGAGCCTGCTTCAGCGCCAGTTCGCGCGTCAGCGTGATGACGCAGTGCAGTTTGGGATCGAACCGCTCCAGCCGTTGCAGATAAATGTTGGTGAGCCGCTCGGACGTAAGTTTTCGAGTCTCGATCCAGTGCGCGAGATGCGTCACCGGAGCGAAGGCTATGTCCTCATCGTGGGCGGGCAGCGGTGCGGCATCGATCGAGCTGCGCAGGAACCGGTCGCGCTCCGGGCCCGACTTTTGCCCCGGCAGCACTGGATTCCAGCGCGATGCGGGAGCCAGGGTCGCTTCCAGAGCAAGCTTGCGCGGGCCTGTTCGCCGCTCGTAGAGGGCCGCCATGGTCTTGCGCCAACTGGCGGCGGCCACGTCGCGCTCGGCCGCGGTCAGCTCAAACTGCACCAGCTTCTCGGCCTCGGCGAAGGTCGTGACTGACACTTCCGGCCCGACGGCGGGCCCGGTTCCAAATGCCGGCGGCGCACCGGGCGGCAGAGCTTCCTGATCTTGTTCCGCTGGAGCTTGACCCGCCGGGGTCTGTCCTTGGCTGCGCAGCGCGGCCGCCGCCCCGAGCATTCCAAGAGATGTCATCGTCAAGAATTGTCTGCGCGAATTCGCCATGATTCCTCCGCAGGGCATTGTAGCGTCTGCCCTGCGGAGCTCGCACGAATCCGAGGTTTGGCGTGTGCGGGGAAGCGGGAGGGGATTCGAAGGAAGTTAGCGTCTCGGGTCTCGCCCCGGAAATCCACAGGCTGTTGTGACATCCGTCACCGACTTTGTTGTTGCCGCTGGCTTATGCTGACTTGTTTCTCCGGTAGCCCTCCGAGCAGACGTCTAGATTCTTGAGGTCTCCCCATGTATGGGAGAAGTTGCACGTGTCTGCTCGCGGTTTCGGTCCTGATTCTGGCTCCGGCTTCCTTGCGTAGCCAAACTGGGCTCGCCGATTCTGCGCCGGATTTCGCGATCCCGCATCGGGCGGACTCGCCGCCGGACGGGGCTCAACCTGTGTCTCGTGACCAGCTCCGGCTGCACTTGCCCATCGCACCGCCGGGTAGGCCGCCGGGCACACCGCCCTGGACGATTGGGTTCCCCGTGATCGCCCGCGCTGCGGGAACTGTTTTTTCCGGCACCGTAACGGCGATTGCGCGCCGGTCTGCCGGCCAAAGCCAGGCAGTCGAAACCGTCGCCATCACCTTTCACATTGAGAACGCGATTCGCGGGGCAACTCCCGGCCAGAATCTGACCATCCTGCAGTGGATTGGCCTGTGGTCGAGCGGCCAGCGTTACCGGGTCGGCGAACGCGTGCTCCTTTTTCTCTATCCTCCGAGCAAGCTGGGACTGACTAGTTGCGTCGCGGGAGCGATGGGGCGCTTCACGATCGATCCGCGGGGCCGCGTCTTGCTTTCGGCACAACATCTTTCAGCCTTTCGAGCGGATCCTGTCCTAAGCGGGAAGTCGCGGGTGAGTTTCAGCGACTTCGCCTGGGCGGTGCGGCAGACCAGCAAGGAGGAATGAGTGCATTCCGACGACGTGACCATGAGAACTCGAGCATTTAGCGGTCGCTCATTTCTCCTCAGGCTGGCCGCGGCTGCGGCGATGATCTTCTTTGTCGCCTTGCTTTCGCGTGCCGGCGGTCCTAAGGACGTCGCCGGCACCAGCTACTTCGACTCAACCACCACGGGACAGCCGCTGGTCTGGCCGCAGGGGCTGATCACTTATTACACAGATCAGGGCGACCTCAGCCCGATCCTGCCCAACGCGTCGGCCAACAGCTTCGTCGCGAGTGCTTTCGGCATATGGACCTCGGTCCCGACAGCGGCGATCACTGCCACGAGCGGCGGCCAGCTGGCTGAAGATGTGAACGGCACGAACGTCATCCGGAATGCAAACGGGACAATTTCCATGCCCGCCGATATCCAGCCGACCGCGACCGGCACGCCGGTTGGCATCGTTTACGACTACGACGGTTCCGTGACCGACGCCCTCATCGGGAGCGGCGCGGGCGACTCCAGCGAATGCTTCTTCAATGCTGTCTTTGGAGGAGACGACAATTACGGCGTTCTCGCAACCTACCAGCATGCGCTGATCGTGATCAACGGCCAGTGCACGCTGCAGTCGTCGCAACTTACGGACGTCGAATACCGGCTGGTGCGCGTGATCGGCGGCGTGCTGGGTGTGGGCTGGTCGCAGGTCAATCCCAATGTGCTCAGCGGCGCGCCGCCACCCACGCCTGCCGATTATGCGGGATTCCCCGTGATGCACGAGACCGATCCCCTGATTTGTGTGCCGATCACGAAGTGTTACGCCAATCCGTACCAGTTGGCAATGGATGATGTCGCCTCCGTTTCCCGGCTTTATCCGGTCACGGCACAGAATCAGTCAAATTTCCCTGGTTCGCAGGTGTTCTCAGCGGTTACGGCGCGCATTCACGGATCGGTGTGGTTTACCGACGTGCAGGGAAATCCGACGCAGGCCATGCAGGGGGTCAACGTGGTGGCGCGCTGGATCGATCCGTCAACGGGGCTGCCTTCGCGACAGTATGCTGCGGCGGCGGTATCCGGCTTTCTGTTCAGCGGCAATGCTGGCAATCCCATTACCGGCTTCGACGACGCGCTGGGGGATCCGTTGGCGGAATGGGGATCGAGCGACCAGTCCCTGGAGGGCTTCTTCGACCTGGCTGGTCTGCAACCGCCAAGCGGCAGCACGCAGTATCAGTTGAGCGTCGAAGCACTCGATCCAACCTGGTCGGCAGAAGTTGGCCCCTACTCTCCGGGGCCAGTGGCGCCTTCGGGACTGGCCCAGCCCATCCTGGTGACGGTTGCCCCGGGCAATGATGTTGAGCAGGACATTCTTATGAGCGGCAGTGCGCAGCCGTTGCCGCAGACGTCGTCTAGTTGGACTGCCCCGGTAGCGGTGCCCGTGGCGGGAGATTGGAAGTCATCGCTGAGCGCTTATGGCGACATGTCCTATCTGCTCCTGCCGACGCGAGCCAATCGCACGCTGTCGGTAGCCGTGACCGCGCAAGATGAATCCGGAAATGCCAGTGTAGTCAAAGCCCAGCCCGTGGTCGGCATGTGGGCCGCATCCGATGCGCCAGGCACCGCGCCTGGGGCGTTCACGTCTTCTCCGTTCAATCAGTCGATTTATGGAATGACCCGGCTGGATGCACAAGTAACGGCTTCGACCAACCTGCTCATCGGGATTTCGGATGTGCGCGGCGATGGCCGCCCCGACTACCTTTATCACGCATACGTGTTGTATGCGGATTCGGTTTCTCCGGCGCGCCTTGGCGTAAATGGCGGCGCGGTCGCAGTGCAGGGAACAGGCTTTTATCCGGGACTTACAGCCACTATCGGGAGCGCTGCGGTGACACAACTGGCGGTCAGCGCAGGCCAAATGATCTTGGCTGCGCCTCCGAAGGGCGACGGACCCGAGAACATCACCATCACCGATCCGGCAAGTGGCGGTTCCACGACGATGACAAGCCAGCTCACGTACGGAGCTGCCGCCAGCGATACTCTGATTCTGCTGAGCGGGCTCAATCCCTCCACTCCCGTGGGCACGCAGGCGACCTACCCGATGAGCGTGCGCGTGCTGGCATCCGATGGCGTCACGCCAGTCGGGGGCGCAACCATCGGATGGAGCGCCAGCAACGGCCTGCAACTCTCAGCCTGCGGCGGTGGGTCGTTGTGCTCGGTTACGAGCGATCAGAATGGAGACGCTGCCACCTGGCTCATGCCAACAGCAGTGGGCATTGCAACCATCACCGCGACCCTGGCTCCGGGAGTTTATAGTCCATCGCAATCGGTGAGCGCGACGCTCAATGCCACGGAGTCGGCCTCCGACCTTGGAGTGTTCACTCCCTATCTTTATATCGCCCAGGGCGCTACCGTGAGCGTCCCGCTCACCGCGCGCGTTCTCAGCAACGGCGTGCCCCAGAGCAATCTGGACGTGAACTTCAGCGTGGTCAAAGGTTCCGGAGTGCTCAGCGCAGCCAGCGCGTCAACCGGCGCCAGCGGCTACGCCACAATCACGTTGACAGTCACGCAACTAGCGTCGCTGGTCCAGGTGAGCGCCTGCGTGTCTCCCGCGAACGCCCCTTGCCAGACCTTTTATGCGAATCCGGTGCCGCTTCCTCAGCAGAACCTGCAGCCTGTGTCCGGAGCCGGGCAGGTGTCGACGGGCCCGGCGTTTCAGCCAGTGGTGGTGCGGGTCACGGATTCCTCTTCGCCGCCCAATCCTGTGATCGCCGCCGGTGTGGGGTTTCAAACTACCGTGCTGCGTCCTATTGGAACAACTTCGTCAGGTGGTGGCGGTGGAACGAACCCGACCAACCCCGTCCTGCCGGTGATCCTGCAGGTGAGTGATGCCAGTGCCACGTCCGACTTGAACGGGTTGGCAAGTCTTGTGCCCTCACCCGGCGGATTCGGGGCTCCGGTGGAAGTTGACGTGACCATCACGGCCGGGACGAGCGCCTGGCTCGGCTATCCGCTCGAAGTGCTGCCTGCGCTTGTCCAATAGAGTGACGGGATAAGCCGCGACATCAGAGATTTCACTGCCGTTCCAACGGCCGTTGCCATTGCTCTGGAATGTCTGCTTTTGCGATACTCGGGGCATTATGAAAGGGAATCCTAAGGTTATTGCTGAGCTGAACAAGGTACTGCGGGAAGAGCTGACCGCGATCAACCAGTATTTTCTGCACGCGGAAATGTGCGAGAACTGGGGATATCACAAGCTCTCTGAATTCATCAAGAAACAATCCATCGGCGAGATGAAGCACGCCGAAGTGCTGATTGAAAGGATCTTGTTTCTGGATGGCAGCCCGTCGATGCAACCGCTGGAGCTGACGGTCGGCGGCACGGTCAAGGCGATGATCGAGAGCGATCTGAAGCTGGAGGTCGGGGCGGTGAAGCAGTATAACGAATCCATCGCGATCGCCACGAAAGAAGGTGACAATGGCTCGCGCGATCTGTTCGTGACCCTGCTCAAGGACGAAGAAGGTCACGTGGATTTTCTCGAAGCCCAGATGCACCTGATCAAAGAGCTGGGCTATGAGCGATACTTGACGCAGCAGATGGGTGAGGACGAGGAAGAAGAGTAACTCGAAAGTTCAAAGCCCTCCTTCTGGCAAAAGAGCCAATGGGGCACCCGGTGTGCCCGCAGGGGCTAAAGCCCTTCGTCTAACTGAGCCGCTAACGGCACGGCTAAAGCCGTGCCCTTCCACAAATCAAAACCACAAATCGAAAGCCGGCGTTCCTCACAGATCTACTTTACAGTGACCGTTAGCAACTGCGCGCCACTGACTACGTAATCCAGCGGCGGGGTCGCGGTTTCGTCGACGCTGGACTCGCCGCTGACGATCATTTCCTGGTTGCCGCGCATGCCCTCCATCACATTCATTACCGAGATTGGCAGGGTGGGCATGACCTTGTCGGCGACGCGGGCTTCCGGGTCGGCTTCGAGCAGGGAAACGTAAAGGCGATTGTTGGCGTGCTCTTTGTTGAGCAGAGCGATCGTGGAGGCCAGGTCGAGTTTCCGTCCGAAGGCCTGGTTGGTCCGGCCTACGCGGTCGAGCGTTTCGCCGTCGCTGACCAGAATGCGCAAAGTTCCTTTGCCGGCTGAGGTGGGAATCTTCACCGGAATCTGGCGCACGACGCGCTCGCCGCGATAGGGGGCGAGCACGGTTTCGACTATGATTTCGTCCCCGGGCCGCACTTCGGTCACGTCGGTGCGGGCGCTTTCCAGGCGCGCCCAGCGGCGTTCGCGGACCAGGTCAAAGTCGAGCTTCACGCTGTTCACCGCGGGCGCGTTGTAAGGATTGTCGTAGATTCGTCCGAAGCGCTCGCCCAGCGAAAGCGCGGCGGCCATGGCGGCGGGCTGACCGTTGTCCGTGGGAACGAACATGTTCTTCAGTGCAACTTCGGGAAAGCCCTTGACGTTGATGCTGCCAGTCAGGCGGTAAGTGATTTCTTCGCCGTATTCGTTCACGCCGTGCAGGGCGTTGAAAACGGTCGCCATGATCGCTACCGGACTCAGGCGCGGGTTGTTGAGCACTTCGAAGTGGAAGTCTTTTTGAGGTGCGCCGCCCGCGGTGTGGATGGTCAGCGTCACCGGAATCATCTCCGGCTGTTTGTTGAACACGCCCAGGATGCCGGTGTGGCGATCCTGCACAAAGACTCCGGCTTGCTCGGTGGTGTTGACAATCTTGAAGGCGTTGAGCGGCGAGGGCAGCGTGGCCAGCACCTGCGCCTTGTTCATGGGCAGGTCAACGGAGCCGAACTGCAACAGAGGATGTCCGCAGGCCAGCAGGCGCTGGGGATCGATGTAGGTCACGGTGCAGGTGGCGGCGATGTCCATGTCGCCGCGAACCAGAATCGCGCTCACGGCCGAACCGGCTTCGAGGGGCTCCGGCTGCTTGTCTTGACTGACCGAGCCTGCGCCCATCACGGGGACGACCCCAGCGGAGGCGAACTGACCGGCGAAACGGCGAACCGTTTCTTCGGAGAATCCGTTGAAGACCAGGGGTGCGTCGATGGGCCGGAGGTAATTGGCGAAATCCTGCATTGACCCAGCTTGTGTTAACCCAGCTTGTGTTAACCCAGGAAGAGCGACGGTATCGCCGGGAGCCGCGGTTTTTCCCGCGGCAGTGGTTACCGTGGGCTTGGTGACTGCGGTTTCTTCCGCCGGCGATTTGTCGAGGGCGTTGATCTCAAGCATGTCGGCGATCGGGGTGACGCCGGCGATCGGCTCTTTGGAGAATTCGCCGATGCGGAAGGCGAGTGCTCCGGCGAGTTTGCCGTCGAGATACACGGGGCTGCCGCTCATGCCCGCGACGACGCCGGTGTATTCGACCTTCGTCCCGTGCAGGCGGACCAGGATCATGTCGCCTTTCGGTCCGTTCACATTGTGCAGAACGCCGAGGACCTCCACGTCCATGGATTCCGGCTTTACACCCTCAAATACCGTGAGGGCATAGCCGCGCATGCCGGCGTGGATCTGGTCCACGGGGATGGTCGGCTGCGGGCTTTGGGCGGCCAGATTTGTGGACAGGGATAGAAAGGAGACGAGAAGCGCGAGAACTACTTTTCTCATGGAATGCCCCGAGAAGAACCGGCCAACCGGTCCCACTGCCGATTAGACTCAGACCAACTGTGATTCGTTGCCAGGATGGGCCAGTCGGGGAGAGTTCTGGAGACCGGGCAAAACATCCCAATTGCGAATCCTTGCGTCTATACTAGCACAGAGAACTTTTCGGGGTTGACCCATGTTGAATCATCAAAAAGACCAATTAAAGCTGAAAGTTAAGAACGGTTTAGGAGCAGTTTTGGGGTTGGCGATCGGCCTGGCGTTGTTCTGCGCCTCTTTGCCGCTCGCGGCCCAGGGCCAGACGCCAGCCCCGCAGACGCCAGCTACGCAAACTCCGGACAACGGCAAGCCCAAGCAGGATGTGCCCGACGAAGCCGGAGGTCCCACCGACAGCGTGGGTCCCTATGCGATCCCAAAGAAGAAGGCCGACGACGCTCCGCCGCCTCCACCGCCGCCGGTCACTCCGAAAAGAGCGGAGGATATCCCTGACTATTCGCTGAAGGTGAACGTGCCGCTGGTCAACGTGGACGTTTCGGTCACATCCAAAGACGGGCAGTTCATCCCCGGATTGAAGCAGGAGAATTTCCGCGTCCTGGAAGACGGCGTACCGCAGCAGGTGACGCACTTCGGGGTGTCGCAGGCTCCAATTACCGCGGTGCTGCTGGTGGAGTTCGCCTCGACCAGCTACAGCTTTCTGAGAGACGCACTCAATGCGTCGTATGCGTTCGCCAACACGCTGAAGAAAGACGATTGGGTCGCAGTGTCGTATTACGACATGCAGCCGCATATCCTGGTGGACTTCACGCAGGACAAGCGGGCGGTGACCGGTGCGCTGAATGAGTTGCGCATCCCGGGCTTTGCCGAAACGAACCTTTTCGATGCCCTCTATGACACGCTCGATCGCCTCGACCGCGTGGAAGGGAAGAAGTACATCATTCTGGTGACGACCGGCGTCGACACCTTCAGCCGGCTCACGCTGGATAAGATCATGAAGAAGGTGAAAGACACCAAGGATGTGACCATCTTCCCAATCAGCGTGGGGTGGATGTTGCGGAACTATTGCGAGATGCACCCGGGTTCGTATTCCTGCCGCAACGCGCATGGCATGGGTATTCCGGTCGGGCACATGGACTACCTGCAAGCTGACAACGAGATGAGAACCTTTGCCGCCATGACCGGAGGCCGCGCCTACTTCCCGCGTTTTCAGGCGGAGTATGCCGAGGAATTTCAGGATATTTCCAACGACATTCGCAACGAGTACACGCTGTCCTATGCTCCCACCAACTCGAAGCTCGACGGAACCTACCGCAAGCTGAAAGTTCAGCTGGTGGCGCCGGATGGCGGTCCGTTGAAAGTAAGAGACCAGAAGGGCAAAGACGTAAAAATCGACGTGGTCGCGCGCGACGGGTACACGGCGAAGCACACAGTGGATTAGCCGTTATGCGCTCCCCGGTTAGCCCTGGTACTTCGACTTGTCCGCAATGAGTTATACTATCCAACGTGAGTATTACCTTGCACAAGAAGTGCAACAGTCGTGGTATAATGCCAACTATGGGAATTGAGTACGCAACCGTCAAGGCCAAAGGCCAGGTCGTAATCCCGGTGGATATCCGGCGCAAGTTCCAGATCGATGAGGGAACACGCGTAGCTTTCCTCGAAGAAGATGGCCGCCTGTTTATTCAACCCGTGACGGATCAGTTCATCGAGGGAATGAAGGGAATCCTTGCGGGGCGGGGACTTCCGGCCCGCATCGAGCGCAGCCCTGATCGGAAACTGGGACATCGGAAACTGGGATGAGGATGAAGGTGCACGTGCTCGACGCCAATGCTCTCTACCGCTTCCTGACTGGTGGACCGGGGGCCGATGTGGTGAGTCGTCTCTTCCGGGAAGGAAGAGATGCCGAGCAACCGCTGCGCATGTCGGTGGTCAACTGGGGCGAGGTCTACTACACGATTGCCCGTGCCCAGGGATTCTCAGAGACGGGAAAGATCATGGACCGCGTCAAGATGCTCCCGCTTACGATTCTGGACGCGGACGAATCCGTCACCACAAAAGCTGCCCGGTTGAAAGCCGGACACGGTTTAGCCTACGCCGATTGCTTTGCCGCAGCCACGGCTGGGGCGGGCGAGGTTCTTGTAACCTCAGACGCGAAGGACTTCAGGAAGATTCCGGCCCTGCACATCCTGGCTCTTCCGGAACACAAAGGGTAGTGCGGGGCCTCGACGCCGCGGGCGACTCAGAGGCCGTGGAACAAGTGGTCGAGCAGGAGAAAGACTCCCGCGCCCACGAAGACCAGCAGGGCCATTTTCATCGCTGGCTCTTTGTTGACCTCGGGAATCAGGTCGGAAGCCGCGACGTAGATCGTGACTCCCGCCGCCAGCGGCAGCCCGGCGCCCACGTGATGGCGGAACAGGGCCATGGTCAGGACGCCCGCCAGGGTTGAACCTCCCAGAACCACCGATGCGCCCCAAGCCGTGCTGCGGCTGCGTCCGCTGGCCAGCATCACCGAACTCACGGTGAAGCCTTCGGGAATCTTGTGCAGAAAAATCGCGAAAAAAATCAGCCAGCCCAGCCAGTTCGATACCAGAAATCCAGAAGCGATGGCGATGCCGTCGAAGAACGTGTGGATGATGAGCCCGAACAGCACGGAGTATCCCTTGTGGGAGTGCATGAACTCGTCGCGATGCGTCTCCTCGCCAAAATGGAAGTGCGGCGTGACCGTGTGCTCGAAGAAGTGAATGATCAAGTAGCCGAGTAATACTAGAAATGCGGCGGATCGTCCGCGCAGCTCAAGGCTTTCGGGAACCATTTCGACCAGCGCGGTGGCCAGCATGAATCCCGCGCCCAGCGCGACAAAGTAGCGGAGATAGCGCCGCTCCCAGTTTCGCTGCACGATGATGGCGCCGCCAAAGACATTGGCGGCGGCAGCGGTCAGGCCGAGGACGACGCTCGTGACGATGGGGCTCATGGGTTGATAGGCGGGATGATAACAGCTTCAGGTTAGCGACCTTGCAAAAGGCTTACCACGGAGGCACCGAGACACGGAGGACTTCCGACTTTTTGTCTTCTCCGTGTCTCTGTGGGTCCGTGGTGAAAAAGGTTAGCCCGAATGCCGGATGTGCATTACGTCGCCATCCTGCACGATATAGTCTTTGCCTTCGAGGCGCAGTGTGCCTTTGGCGCGGGCGTTGGCTTCGGAACCGGCTTCGAGGAGTTGATCCCAGCGGATGGTTTCCGCGCGGATAAAATGTTTTTCCAGATCAGAATGGATGGCGCCAGCCGCCTCCTGAGCGCGACTGTGGGCGGGAACCTGCCAGGCGCGGCATTCGTCTTCGCCGGCCGTGAAGAATGAAATCAGGCCCAGCAGCTGGTAAGTTGTGCGGATGAGGCGAACCAGGCCGCTCTCCTTCAATCCGTAGCTGGAAAGAAATTCGGCAGCGTCGGCGTCGCTCATTTCTGCGAGTTCGGCTTCGACCTTCCCGCAAATGGCCGTGGCCGCGGCGTTGGGGCGCCCGGCAATTTCTGTGAGTTTGTATTTGCTCACCGCTTCTTCAAGCTCCTTGCCAAGTTCGGTCGACTCGCCAATGTTGAGCACATAAAAAATCGGTTTCTCGCTCAAGAACATGAAGCCGCGCAAGCGCTTCTTGTCCTCGGGCGTCATCTCCATTTCGCGCAGCGGCTTCTCGGCTCCGAGATGGGCATTGGCGCGCTTGAGCAGTTCGAATTCTTTTTCGAGTTCCGGAGTCTTCATCTTCTTGAGATCTTTTTCCAGGCGCTCGAGACGTTTTTCGATCTGGCCGAGATCGCTGACCATGAGATCGAACTCGACATTCTTGATGTCGCGCAGGGGATCGATCTCCGCCACCAGCGGAACGGCGGGATCTTCAAACACGCGGACGACGTGGGCGAGCGCATCCACCTGGCGCAAGTGGCCGATGTAGGCGGTTTCCTTGAGCGCGTCCTGGCCAATGGCGCCGACGTCGACGTATTCGACCGAAGTGTGAGTCAGCTTCTTGGGGTTGTAAAGCGCGGCTAGGCGATCGAGCCGGTCGTCGGGAACCTTGGCGACTCCTATGTGGGCCTCGCGCGGGTTGCTGGCCTGGGCGGAAAGATGCGCTTTGGTCAGGATGCGGAATAACGATGTCTTGCCTACCTGAGGCAGGCCGATAATGCCAGTTTTCATAAGAAAGCTTCTAGCTGCTAGCCGATCTCAAGTTAGAGATAGGGTTGACGCTGCCCTCGGAGCGCGTCAGACAACCTTTGAGGATAAACGATGAAGCGGGAATTGCCCAAACCGTTCCGGCGCAACCGGCGGGAGAAGTTGCGACAGCTTGGCCGCGCAATGCTATTCAAAATCCGCAACCGCTGCCGTACAATAGACAGGTCTTTCCTCGGCCGGGATGGCGGAACTGGCAGACGCAGCGGACTCAAAATCCGCCGGGCTTCGGCCCTTGGGGGTTCGATTCCCCCTCCCGGCACCAAGCCTATCAGACTGTGAAACGATGGCGTTGCACTCTACACTCCGAGTTCGCCACCCCCGATTTTCATAATCGCACCCTCTGCGACTCCAGCTTTTGCAACTTGCGATAGGTCCCACAAACTCACGGCCCGTTGTCAAGAGTGGCTACATAGGGCTGGCAGCGTCAGCATTCTGACAGGGGTGTCGAACTTCTGACCCGGATCACTGCAGCCACTTGTAATCATGCATGTTGATCGTGACGCAGGTGTTGTTGGGCGTGAGATGTAAGTGTAGTCGCGCGAATCTTATGGAAGGGAACCTGCATCGCTTCATAGCACGGTTGTGAGCCAGTGACCGTATGGCAAGAGAAGGTAGAACGTCGTCACTCCGACGAAGGGTGCAAATAAACCGGTTGGCCGAGCAGGGACATTGGAGACAGACTTGCTCGATTTCATCGAGACATTGTGGGGTCCCAAGAAGGGGTGACATGGCAAAGAGAGTAGCTGACCTGCTTGTAGATGTTTTGTTGGAAGCCGGAGTTCAACGCATTTACGGAGTCAGCGGCGATTCGCTCAACGGAATCACGGACTCGATTCGCACTCGAAACCAGATTCAGTGGGTGCATGTCCGCCATGAGGAGACGGCCGCGTTCGCGGCTGGCGCCGAAGCGCATCTCACCGGCAAATTGGCGGTCTGCGCTGGAAGCTGCGGTCCGGGAAACCTGCATCTAATCAATGGGCTCTATGATTGTCATCGGAGCCGCGTTCCGGTCCTGGCCATTGCCGCTCAGATTCCGAGTAACGAAATTGGCAGCGGATACTTTCAGGAAACTCATCCTGAGCATCTCTTCGCACAGTGCAGCCATTACTGCGAGTTGGTTTCACAGCCCGAGCAGATGCCGCGTGTGCTCGAGATCGCGATGCAGACTGCAATCTCGCGACGTGGTGTTGCCGTCGTTTCCTTGCCGGGCGATATCGCTATGCGAGAGGCCGTCGAGCAATTGCCGCGGATGCACTTTTCCGATGCCAGGTCTTCGGTCTGTCCTTCCGATGACGAGATCAATATCCTCGCGGACCTGCTGAATCGCTCGAAGAGAATCACAATTCTGGGTGGCGCAGGCTGCGCCGGAGCTCATGACGAGTTGATTGAGCTCGCCGCCAAGCTGCAGGCGCCTATCGTCCACGCGATGCGCGGGAAGGAGTTCATCGAGTACGACAACCCCTTCGACGTGGGTATGACAGGTCTGCTCGGATTCTCTTCGGGCTATCACGCAATGATGAACTGCGATGTGCTGCTGATGATTGGCACGGACTTCCCCTACCAGCAGTTCTATCCCAAGGATGCCACCGTAGTGCAAATCGATGTTCGCGGCGAACAGATCGGCCGGCGGAGCAAGGTTGACTTCGGCTTCGTGGGAGATACAAAAACGACTCTCAGAGCTGTGTTGCCGAAGCTGGAGCAAAATCAATACCAAGAGCATTTGCAGGAATCACTGGAGCACTATCGCAAAGCGCGCAAAGGCCTTGACGATCTGGCAACCCCGAATTCCAATGAAAAACCGATTCATCCCCAGTATGTTGCGCGAGTGCTCGATCAACTCGCAGCCGAAGACGCGATCTTTACCTGCGACGTCGGAACTCCAACCATCTGGGCTGCGCGCTATCTCACGATGAATGGCAAACGGCGGATCCTTGGCTCGTTTAACCACGGATCCATGGCCAACGCATTGCCGCAGGCGATCGGCGCCCAGGTGAGTCATCCCGGGCGGCAGGTGATCTCGCTGTCAGGGGATGGTGGTTTCGCGATGCTCATGGGAGATCTGCTCACGCTGCGGCAGCACGGATTGCCGGTGAAATTGTTCGTGTTCAGAAACGAGTCGCTCGCCTTTGTCGAACTGGAGATGAAGGCGACCGGCATCCTGGACTACGGAACAAACCTCGTGAATCCAGATTTCACAAAGATCGCAGAGGGAGCAGGGCTTCTCGGGCTGAGAGCCGAAACTCCGGAGCAGGTAGAGCCTATGATCGCGCAAGCCCTGAAATACAACGGCCCGGCCTTGGTCGAGGTCCTGGTCTCGCGGCAAGAACTCTCCATGCCTCCAACCATCACCTACGAGCAAGCGAAGGGCTTCAGCCTCTTCATGATGAAAGCGGTTCTCAGCGGGCGCGGTGACGAGGTCATTGACTTGGCAAAGGTCAATCTGCTCCGTTAACAACGGTCGACCACGAGAAGGAAGGAGATACGTAGATGGTTACCGCACCACCCATCACCCCAGCAGCTCAGTCGGTGATTCCTCGCGGCATGGAGATTCTCAATCATCAAGGTCTGAATAAAGGTACAGCTTTCACGGAGAAGGAGCGCACAGAATTTCGTCTGCACGGGCTACTTCCGCCGCAGGTCGAAACCCTTGACGAGCAAGTCGTCCGCGCTTATGAGGCCTACAAGAAAAAAGATGACGACTTGGAGCGGCATATCTACGTGCGTGCTCTGCAGGATACGAACGAGGTCCTTTTCTACCGGCTTCTTCTCGACCACATCGAAGAAATGACGCCGATTGTTTACACGCCGACGGTTGCGTTGGCCTGTGAGCAATTCAGTCATATCTATCGGCGGCCGCGTGGTTTGTTCATCTCTTATCCTCTTCGCGAGTCTATCCCGCAATTGCTGCGTAATCGGCCGAATAAGGACGTGGATGTCATTGTTGTGACCGACGGCGAGCGCATTCTGGGCATCGGCGATCAAGGTGCAGGTGGACTTGGTATCCCCATCGGCAAACTCTCCCTATACACGCTGATCGGCGGCATTCGTCCAGAGCGAACCTTACCGATCGTGTTGGATGTGGGCACCAACAATACGGAGAGGCTGAAAGATCCTGAGTACCTCGGATGGCGACATGAGCGAATCACCGGAGAAGATTACCTCGACTTCGTAGATCGGTTCGTGCAAGCGGTGAAACAGGAACTGCCCGGAACCTGCCTGCAGTGGGAAGATTTCGCGACTCCTCATGCCCGGCCTATCCTCACTCGCTATCGCGACCAATTGTCGACCTTTAACGACGATATCCAGGGAACCTCGGCGGTTGCTCTCGGAGCGATCTTGAGCGCCGTCAAGGTGACGGGAAAAAGCTTAAAGGAGCAACAGATCGTCATGTTGGGTGCAGGTTCGGCTGGCATTGGCGTTGCGGACGGGCTGCGGGAAGCAATGAAAGGAGAAGGCCTATCGGAGGAGGAGGCCCATGGCCGCTTCTGGGTGATCGACAAAGATGGGCTGCTGCACTCCGGCCGGAAAGACCTTACTCCTGAGCAGAGCGTCTATGCCCAGGCGGAGAGCCGCATTTCTTGCTGGCTTCGAACATCCAACCACAATATCGGTCTTGTCGACGTAATGGGAAAAATCAACGCAACTGTCCTTATCGGTCTCTCCACTGTTGGCGGCGCCTTCTCGGAGTCAATGGTTCGGGAGATGGCGCGTAAGGTCGAGCGCCCCATTATTTTCCCGCTCTCGAATCCCACTTCAAGATCGGAAGCGAACGCCGAGGATTTGATCCGATGGACCGATGGACGCGCGCTGGTCGCTTCCGGCTCTCCGTTTGATCCTGTCAGCTACGGAGGGCGCAAGATTCCCATTGCGCAATGCAACAACATTTACATCTTCCCCGCCATGGGACTTGCCATCGTGGCTTCAGGCGCTCGCCGCGTTACAGAGTCGATGATGCTGGCAGCGGCTCAGGCGCTGGCCGCGAATTCACCCGCCCTTAAAGATCATTCCGCATCCTTGCTTCCTCCTCTGACAGAACTTCGGAAAGTGGCAGCGGAGATCGCGGTCGCGGTTGGTATGCAGGCGCAGAAGGATGGCATCGCCCCAAAGATCAGTGAAGACGAATTGCGCCAGCGAGTGCTCACAACACAGTGGACGCCTGCTTACACGGTGTTGGAATAAGAATCGTCAAGAGGCGAGGTAGAAATGTCGGTGATGTGAAGGGTCACATCTTGTGAGCAGGACGATTCTCCCTTCGGCGGCGGCAAGGGCGCCGGTCCGCTGACATTTCCTGGCATCCGCGGGCCTCGGATCGCGGCGTGGTTGGCTTGATATAGCGTTGGAATACTGGTCTAATCTGGCCTAGATTTACATGGTCAAGCCGATGCGACCGCCTGAGCTTCGCGACCCCACCAAGCTAAAGAGCAGCATCCTCCCACGCAAGCAGGCGCAGGAGACGCTGCGCCAGGCAAATGCCTACAACCGCAGTCTGTTGGAAGCCAGCCTCGACCCGCTGGTCACCATCGGCCCCGATGGAAAGATCACCGACGTGAACGCGGCGACGGAAGCGGTGACCGGATGCGATCGTGCCACGCTGATCGGGACGGATTTTTCCGACTACTTCACGGACCCGGAGAAGGCGCGGGCCGGTTATCAGGAAGTCTTCCGCGAAGGTTTCGTGCGCGATTATCCCCTTGAGCTGCGACATCGCGATGGCGGTATCACTTTCGTCCTCTACAATGCCTCCGTCTATCGGGATGAAAATGGCAATGTAGTCGGCATCTTTGCGGCGGCCCGCGACATCACCAAGCGCAAGCAAGCAGAGGACGCATTGCGGCAGGCCGAGCAGCGCTTTAGCTCCATGCTCGAAAACGTGCGGGATTACGCAATCATTTTCCTGGATCTGGATGGACGCATCACCGGTTGGAACAAAGGCGCCGAACCAATCAAAGGCTATCGAACCGAGGAAATTGTCGGCCAGCATTTCTCCAGGTTCTATACGCCCGCCGACATCGCAAGCGGCAAACCCGATCGCGAACTACACATAGCCACCTCCGAAGGGCGGTTTGAGGACGAAGACTGGCGCATGCGCAAAGACGGCTCTCGCTTTTGGGCGAATGTAGTGGTCAGCGCCTTGCGCGACGCCAGCGGAAAAGTCAACGGCTTTGTGAAAATTACGCGCGACCTCACTACGCGTAAACAGGCGGAAGATGAACTCAAGCGCTATGCCGAGGAACTCAAGCGTAGCAACCAGGAACTCGAGCACTTTGCTTATGTCGCCTCCCACGATCTGCAGGAACCGTTACGGACGGTCAGCGGTTTCTCGCAGTTGCTGGCCCGGCGTTACCAGGGCAAACTGGACGCGGACGCGGACGAATTCATCGCTTTCGTCGTCGATGGCGCAACCCGGATGCAAGCCCTGATCAACGACCTGCTGGCGTTCTCCCGCATCGGCACGCGAGGCGATGCGCTCGCTCCCGTCGACTGGGGAAAAATTTTCCAAGCCGCAAAGGAGAATCTTGATGTAGCCATTGCCGAGAGCGGAGCGGTGATCACGAACGATCCGCTGCCTGCACTGGTCGCCGACCAGACGCAGTTGACGCAGCTTTTCCAGAATCTGTTCAGCAATGCCATCAAGTTCCGGCGGCGGGAGGAAGCGCCCCGCATTCATGTTTCCGCAGTAAGGCAGCATCGTGCCTGGCAGTTCAGCGTACGCGATAACGGCATTGGCATAGCCCCGCAATATTTTGACCGGATTTTCATTATTTTCCAGCGCCTGCACGGCCGTGAGGAGTATTCTGGCACCGGCATTGGCTTGGCGATCTGCAAAAAGATTGTGGAACGGCACGGCGGCCGCATGTGGGTGGAGTCTGAACCGGGAACAGGTTCCACCTTCCATTTCACCATTCCGGATGAAAGAAGGCACTAGGATGATGAACCCAGTCAGCCCGATTGACATCCTGTTGGTAGAAGACAGCCCCGCTGACGTCCGTCTGACGCGCGAGGCGCTCAAAGAGGCGAAAGTCCTCAACACGCTGCATGTCGTGCCGGACGGCGAGGTGGCGATGGCTTTCCTCCTTAAACAGGGTCAGTATGCCGGCGGACCGAGCCCGGATTTGATCCTGTTGGATCTGAACCTGCCCAAGAAAGACGGGCGGCAAGTGCTGGCCGAGATCAAGCAGGATGAGAACCTGAAGCGCATCCCCGTGGTGGTCCTCACCACCTCCAGAGCCGAAGAGGACGTGGTACGCTCCTACAATTTACACGCGAATGCCTATGTCACCAAGCCGGTGGACTTGACGCAGTTTCTCGAAGTAATCCGCGCGATTGAAGCGTTCTGGTTGGCTGTGGTCACGCTGCCGCCCGGTGAGAAAACGGAATAGACGGCCCATGAAAACGCTCCTGGTCGAAGACAATCCGGCGGATGTGCGCCTGATTCGCGAGATGCTGAAAGAGTTGCCGGACGGCACTTTACAGCTTCAGCAGGTGGGCCGTCTGGATTCGGCAATCGAAAGACTGGGCCAGGAAACTTTTGATGTGGTGCTGCTGGATCTCGGGCTGCCGGACGCTCAGGGGATTGAAACGCTGACCCTGATTCAAAAAGCCAGCCGCAGCGTGCCCATTGTCGTGCTCACCGGTCGTGATGATGAACGCCTTGCCTGGGAAGCGTTACGTACCGGTGCGCAGGATTACCTGGTCAAAGGACGGACCGACAGCCAGCTCGTTCGCGCCATCCGTTACGCCGTCGAGCGCAAGCAGGCCGAGGAAGAAGTGCGCCGGCTGAATGCAGAACTGGAGCAGCGCGTAATCGAACGCACAGCGCAACTCCAGGCGGCGAACCAGGAATTGCTGAAAGAAATCGCAGACCGTAAGCAAGCCGAACAGAAATTCCGCGACCTGCTGGAATCGGCGCCAGATGCGGTCGCGGTCGTGAATCGTACCGGCGAAATGGTTTTGGTCAATGCGCAACTGGAGAAGCTGTTTGGCTATCCGCGAGAAGAGGTACTGGGGAAGAAAATCGAAATGTTAGTGCCGGAGCGGTTCCGCGGTAAACATCCGGAACACCGCGCGGCTTTTGCGGCCGATGCTCGCACGCGGCCAATGGGGTCCGGGTTGGAACTGTATGGCCTGCGCAAGAATGGAAGTGAGTTTCCGGTGGAGGTCAGCCTCAGCCCGCTCGAAACCCAAGACGGCGTGCTGATTTCCAGCACGATTCGCGATATAACGGACAGAAAGCGGGCTGAAGAAGCTCTGCGCCGCAGTGAAGATTACCTGGCCGAAGGGCAGCGAATAAGCCACACCGGCAGCTTCGGTTGGAATGTTCAGACCGGGGAAATCCGTTGGTCTGAGGAAACCTTTCGCATCTTCCAATACGACCCAAGCGTGAAGCCGAAGGTGGAACTTGTTTTGCATCGCACTCATCCGGAAGATGTACCCTCTGTGAAAGAGCAAATCGCGCGCGCGTCGCAGGATCGGAAAGATATAGGTTTTGAACATCGATTGCTGATGCCGGATGGTTCTGTCAAGCATGTCCTAATTGCGGGTCGCGCCCGAACAGATAAACCTGGCGAGCTTGAGTTTGTCGGGGCCGTGACCGACATTACGGGGGCCAAGCTGGCGGAAGCGGCCCTGCGGCGCAGCGAGGCTTATCTGGCGGAAACGCAGAGGCTGACCAAAACGGGCAGTTGGGCCTATATACCTGACGGACCCCTTCTCTACTGGTCCGCGGAAACCTTCCGAATCGCGGGCTTCGATCCGGAGCAGGGCTTTCCCGATCGCGAAGCCGTGCGTCGCCGCATCCACCCGGAGGACCTGGAGAAGCTACGCCACATACTTCAGACCGCCCACGAGCAGAAAGCTGATTACGCCAGCGCTTTCAGGTACGTGATGCCGGACGGAACGGTGAAACACATGGAGGGGACCGGCCATCCCGTCTTAAATGCCGCCGGAGAAGTTGTCGAGTTCATGGGCTCGATGACAGATGTGACGGGTCGCAAACGCGCCGAGGAAGCGCGCGAGAGGCTTCGCCAACTCGAGGCAGATCTCGCGCATACGAACCGGGTCAGCATGCTGGGAGAGTTGGCCGCCTCCTTGGCTCACGAGTTAAAACAGCCCATCGCCGCGGCCATCATCAATGCCAATACTTGCATGCGATGGCTCGCGCGGGACCAACCAGATACGCAGGAGGCGCGGGAAGCGGCTAAGAGGGCCGTGCAGGACGTCATTCGTGCGGGCGAAGTCATCGACCGTTTGAGATCCTTCTACACGAAGAGCGCTCCAGCGGGACGAGAACTGCTCGATGTGAACGAAGTTGTGCGTGAAATGCTCGTCCTGTTGCGTAATGAAGCGAACCGCTATTCAATTTCGATGCGCACGGAGGTTGCCGCCGGCCTTCCCAAAGTCAGGGCAGACCGCGTGCAACTGCAGCAGGTGTTGATGAACCTCATGCTCAATGGCATTGAAGCCATGAAGGACACTGCTGGCGTACTTACGATTAAGTCGGAACTGGGCCAGGATGGTCACGTGTTGATCTCGGTCACTGACACCGGTGTGGGATTGCCCGCGGAAAAGGCGGACCAGATTTTCAATGCGTTCTTTACGACCAAACCGCAGGGCTCCGGCATGGGCCTGGCGATCAGCCGCTCCATTGTGGAGTCGCATGGCGGCCGCCTCTGGGCAACGTCTAACCCCGGACCGGGCGCGACCTTTCACTTCACTCTGCCGAGCGCCGGCGAGGAGTGAATGCACGGACCCAACAAGCCGTTAGATCCGCCGCCTCCCTATTCCAAGCGATTCAACAAATGGTGGAGTACGATTGCGTTTTGGTTGCGCGATGTAACCTGGAAACTCACCGGCGTGGCCCGCGCGCGGCTGGCTTGGCGCAGACGCCTTGCCCTTACGCCGACGACCTGCGTATTGTTAGGGAGTGAAATTCCCGCGATGTAGTGGCATCCTGCTGCATATCACTTCTTTGCCAGGAATGTTCGGCATCGGCGATCTTGGCCCCTGCGCTTACGAATTCGCTGATTTCCTTTCCGCTGCCGGACAGAAGTTATGGCAAGTGTTGCCCCTGAATCCCACAGGATATGGGGACTCCCCCTACCAGTGCTTCTCCGCATTTGCCGGCAATCCGATGTTGCTCAGTCTCGAGCGCTTGCAGGAGCAGGGCTTGCTTCAGCAATCAGATCTGGCTCTGTCACCCGCGTTTCCGGAAGAGTTCGTCGACTATGGGCCGGTGATCACGTTCCGGATGGCGGCTCTGCGCCGGGCGGCGCAGGTTTTCTTTGCCGACGGTTCCCGCGCCGATCGCGCGGCCTTTGACCATTTCTGCGAAAGCGCAAGTTCCTGGCTCGACGACTACGCGCTTTTTATGGCCTGCAAAGATGTCCACCAGGGGGTGATGTGGACCTTATGGGAGCTGGAAATTCGCAGGCGCGACCAGCGTGCCGTAAGCGAGTGTTCCAGAAGACTGGCGCCGGAACTGCGAGCTTACAAGTATTGGCAGTTCGAGTTTTTCCAGCAGTGGGAACGTCTGAAGAGTTATTGCCAGCAGCGCGGCATCCGTTTCATGGGCGACATCCCCATCTACGTCGCGCACGACAGCGCCGATGTTTGGGCGCATCCCGAACTTTTTCATCTCGATGATCAGGGCCGGCCGACTGTCGTCTCCGGCGTGCCGCCGGATTATTTCAGCGCCACCGGACAGCTCTGGGGGAATCCTATTTATCGCTGGGACCTGCTCGCCGCCAACGGATTCCAATGGTGGATCGAGCGCTTCCGGGCTTCGCTCGCGCTCTTCGATATGGTGCGCCTCGACCATTTCCGCGGCTTTGAATCGTACTGGGAAGTTCCGGCCAGTGAGAAGACCGCCATGCATGGCCGCTGGGTCAAAGGGCCGGGAGAGAATCTTCTGTCGGCGCTGCAGAACGCTTTTGGGGAGCTGCCGATTGTGGCGGAAAATCTGGGCGTGATCACCCCGCCGGTGGAGAAGTTGCGGCAACAGTTCGGTCTGCCGGGCATGAGTCTTTTGCAATTCGGGTTCGGCTCCGATCCGCAGGGGCCATCGTTTCGTCCGCACAATTACAGTCGCGATCTGGTCGCCTATACCGGCGGACACGACAATGATACGACCGTGGGCTGGTGGTCGAGTTCGGGCGCGGGCGACAGCACGCGCTCTCCAGACGATGTCCGCAAAGAGCACGAATTCGCTCGCGCTTACCTCAACATGGACCCCAATGACGATTCCGACATCCACTGGGTTATGACCAGGGCGGTCCTGGCGTCGGTCGCGGACGTGGCGATCGTCCCCTTGCAGGATGTGCTTGGCCTGGGCACCGAGGCGCGCATGAATCTTCCCGGCAAGGTCAGCGGAAATTGGAAGTGGCGTTATCGCCCAGGAGCGTTAACCGCCGAGTTGAGTAATCGACTTCGATCGCTGGTCACGCTTTACGATCGCTAGAAGGAATCGTCGACAAGAAAATCGTAGGTACACAAACGTATGGACAAGCCGCCACGCACTTTCTGGCAAATATGGAACATGAGTTTCGGTTTCCTCGGCATTCAGTTTGGCTGGGGATTGCAGATGGCGAACATGAGCGCCATCTACGAATATCTGGGGGCGAGGGCGGATCAAATTCCGATTCTGTGGCTGGCCGCTCCGCTGACCGGATTGATCGTGCAGCCGATCATCGGCCTCGCCAGCGACCGCACTTGGGGCCGGCTGGGCCGGCGCCGTCCTTACTTTCTCGGCGGAGCGATTCTGAGTTCGCTGGCGCTCATTCTGATGCCGCGCAGTTCCACCCTGTGGATGGCGGCCGGTCTGCTGTGGGTCCTCGATGCCAGCATCAACATCAGCATGGAGCCGTTTCGTGCGTTCGTCGCCGACCTGCTGCCGGAATCTCAACGCACGCGGGGCTTTGCCATGCAGAGTTTGTTCATCGGGCTGGGAGCAGTGATCGCCTCGGGATTGCCATATCTGCTAACGAATGTTTTTCACGTGGCAGGGACGAGAGCTGCCGGGACGATTCCCCTCACCGTGCGTCTTTCGTTTTATATTGGTGCGGCCGCGTTTCTGGGCGCTGTGTTGTGGACCATTTTTACGACCAAGGAATATCCACCTGAGAATCTGGAAGAGTTTCAGAAACAAAAAAAAGAGGGCGCGGGTCTTAGCGCCGGCGCTCGCGAAATCCTGGGCTCCATTCGCGAAATGCCCGGCACTATGCGGCAACTGGCCTGGGTCCAGATCTGTACCTGGCTGGGGTTGTTCTGCATGTGGCTCTATTTTCCAGTCGCGGTGGCGCGCAACGTGTTCGGCGCCGCTGACACAAATTCTCCTTTGTATTCTGCGGGCGTGGAATGGGCGGGAATCTGTTTCGGAATGTACTCCCTGGTGTGTTTCGGATTTTCATTCCTGCTGCCCGCTCTGGCCCGTCAGTTCGGACGCAAGGCAACCCACAGCGGGTGCTTGATCTGCGGCGGCATGGGACTGCTTTCCGTGGCCGTGATTCACAACAAGTATCTGCTGTTGCTCTCCATGACTGGAGTCGGCATTGCCTGGGCCAGCACGCTCTCCATGCCCTATTCCATTCTTGCCGGATCGCTGCCTCGCGGAAAGACCGGAGTCTATATGGGGATTTTCAACTTTTTCATCGTGATTCCGGAAATCACCGCCTCGCTTGGATTCGGCTGGGTCATGGGGCATCTGCTGAACAACAACCGCATTGCCGCAGTGGTCGCGGGCGGAGTCTTCTTCATGCTGGCGGCGATATTGACGCAGCGGGTGGAGGACTTGTACGACCTGCGGCAGGCGAGCGATTCGCTGCCCGGGAATGCGGTTGCGGCAAAGTCCTGAAAAAGAAAGAGGCCAGTCCGCCGCCGGAGTCACCGCCCGCGCACGGCGACGAGTTCTGATTCGACGGGCACACCCCGGGCGATCTTCACTCGCACGAGGGCTTCGAAAGGCTTGATCACTCCCGCCTTGGAGTCTGGAATTTCACGCAGCAATTTTTCCACCGACTCCTGCCGGCAAACAAACTCCACTGCTCCCTGAGTACCGAACGTGGTGGTCCCCGCCAGAATCATCACATACCGACCCGTTCCGACTCCAGGGACAAGTCCGACGACCGCGTAATCTTCGGTCAGCGGAACATCGGAAGGACTCGCGAGATAAGCGCCGGCCTCCCCCGGCTTAGGATGTTTGCTGACAATCGAAAGATCGCCCTTTCGGTTGCCGGAAGCCACTCGCTGAAACACAAATTCCTGCGTGTTAGGAATGTCGAGCAACGAAAGATTCTCCGACGGCGAGCCGACAAAGATCAGATTATTATTCTTCACGTCGTCCAGCGTGAACAGGCTGCCGCGCTTCACCAGGACTTTCCTCCCCAGCGTGCCAAAAGCCTCATCGAGCGCGTGGATGGCCAACACTTCTCCGACGCCCGTGTAATGGTCGTAAACCGCGACGTTCGAGTCCCGGCTCGAATTGTAGTAACGCATGCCGGTTTCCGGCCGTCCCACGAAGGCGGCATTGCTGAAGATTACCCAAGGCTCCTCGGTTCCGGACGTGAAGGGCCGCCAAAAATCCGCCAGGGGGCCGGTCACGCCCCCCGCGACTGACTTGTCCGTGGTGGAGTCCGCAAGTCTGCGATTCGAGAGCACGCTACCCAAGACGATCAGCGACACGACCAGGCCGGCCAGCAACAAAGCGACAGCCATCCGCCAGCGCGGCGGTACCACCTCGACGACAACGCTTGACCGTGCTTCGCGAGCTGGAGGGTTCTGGGGCTGCGTCCCAGACTCGATGGGTCTCGCTTCGACCGACCTTGTCTCGAATGTGAGGTGATAACTGCCTTTTGGAATCCGAACCACGATGGGATCCGCTGCTCCCTCGGTCGCATAGTAGTCCGCCAGTTTCAGACGCAGACGTCCGGCTTGCACGCGGATAGTGGAGTCGGTTTGCGGATCAAAATCCGCAGGCCGCCCGTACACTTCGGTGGCAATCTGATATTCCTTCAGCGGCGCTTCGGGATGATAGAGAGATTGTTTTGCGAGATATTGCAATAGCTTGCACAGGGATTCCGAACCGCGCAGGCTATGACTTTTAATAATGTGATCTATTTGTTGGGAGAGTTGTTCCGGCCCGGCGGCGAAAGTATGTGACACAACCATGTAACACCGATCTAACAGGGATCGTTAAGCTGTTGCAGCAGCAGCATTTTACCGCAGTAACCGTTTAAAACCTAGTGAAACGTCCGCCCGTACTAGTTTTGTACTACAAGTTGCACACTTGAGAAAGTTCTGTGAGGAAAAGCGGCTCCCAACGTCCGAGAAGACGTTCCCGATTTGGAGGAAACATGAAGACTAAGTTGTCTCTGGTTCTGATCCTTGTTCTGTGCCTGGCCGGTGTGGCGCTGGCTCAAACCGACACAGCCCGCCTCTTTGGAACCATTACAGATCCCACCGGCGCGGTCGTGGCGAACGCGACGGTCACGCTGACCGACACCGCAACTGGACGGGTAGTAACCGCGCAGACGAGCGACTCGGGCAGCTACGCTCTTAATGCTCTGCCGATCGGGAAATACCACCTGGAAGTGAAGCAGGAAGGTTTCAAGACGGCGAAGGCCGACTTCGACCTCCAGGTTTCCCAAGTTCTCGAAATCAGCTTGAAACTGCAAACTGGCTCGGCGGCCACGACCGTGGAAGTCACGGGCGATGTCCCGGTGGTCGATACCGCTACGTCCAGTGTAGGCGAGGTTATTGAAGGACGCCAAGTGGTGGACCTGCCGCTCAACGGCCGCAACTTCTCGTCGCTGGCCTTGATGACCCCCGGCGTCAGCCGCGGTGCTTACTCCAATGTCGCGGCCGGCATCGGCCCTGGGGGGGCCGCAGCCGAGACTTGGCGCAACTACGATTCGGGTGGAGGGGCTTTGGCGGTAAACGGCCTGCGACCTCAGGCTGACAACTATCTGATGGACGGCATTGACAACAACGAGTCGTTAGTGAACTCGATCGTGATCTTCCCGGCGATCGAAGACATCGCGGAATTCAAGACCACCACCAACGTTGCGCCGGCCGAGTTTGGACGCGCGGGAGGCGCGGTCGTCCAGGTTGTTACCAAGTCCGGAACCAACCAGATACACGGCTCCGCGTACTGGTTCAACCGTTCCAAAATCGCTGCCGCGGATCAGTTTGAGTACACCGACGAAAAACAGTGTACCCACCTTGGCGAGTCAGGCTGTGTGGCGCTTCCAAACCTGAGCCGCAACCAGTTCGGAGTGTCGCTGGGCGGACCCATCTGGAAGCAGAAGGTGTTCGCCTTTGTGGATTACCAGGGTTGGCGCCAAGTTCTACCGGCTAGCCCTGCCATTACCCGAGTACCAACGGCTCTGATGCGCACTGGCGATTTCACTGAACTGCTCAGTGCGGGCGATGGCACTGCGACGAGCCTCCCGTATTCCGGGCTCCCCGGATGCTCGGCTGCGATGGCGGCTCAGCCCAACGCGTTTGCCACCACTTCGAGCGGGAACTATGGGTACGTCTTCAATCCGGCCACCTGCCTACCTTTCGGGTGGAACACTACCACCGACGCGCCCGGCCCCACCATCAATATGATCCCGTCTGCCAACCAGATTCAGCCCGCAGTCAGCTATCTGGGCTTGTTTCCACTCCCGAATGTCGCGGGTGCGAACGTCGCGACCAACGACACCAACTTCATGGAACCACAAAAGGACGTAATCAACGAGAACGATTACGACGCCCGCTTGGACTTTGTGGTCACTTCCAAGGACACTGTCTTCGCCCGTTACAGCTTGGGCACGGATTTCCTGAATGGCACGCAATTTCTGAGCGACTCCACTCACAAACTGGCCTCCGCCGGCGGACTCAACCCGTCCCATCCACGCCAGGCTGGCTTGGGCTGGACCCACATTCTGAGCCCCACGATCATCAACGAGTTTCATTATGGCTACATTAAAGATCTGCTCGGTTACCAGCAGCCTAACGGCAGCATTGCGGAGGCGGCCAATATTGGCATTCAGAATGCCAACACTTCGCCGCTGCTCGGCGGCATGCCCATCATCGGCGGCTGGTTTGGCAACATCAGCTACATCGGTGACGGCGGCCCCTATCTCGTTATCGAGCCCACCCAGCAGTTCTCCGATTCGGTGAGCTGGACGAAGGGAAAACACACCTTCAAGTTTGGCGCCAGCATTATTCATCGCGATGTGAATTGGGATCAGGGAAACAACGCCAAGGGCTACTTCTGGATCGATGATGGCAACTTCGGCGCCTATCCAGCCCACACTTCCGGCCACGGAACGTTCACCGGATATGAGACTGCCGAACTGCTTGGCGGGTTCATGGGCGCCTACTCGGTTGGCGCATTTAGCGGGTACTTTCAGACCCGGACCTGGGAGAACGGCTTCTTTGGGCAAGACGATTGGCGAGTTACCCGCAAGCTGATCCTGAACCTGGGACTGCGCTACGACATCCTCAGCTGGCCAAAGGAAGCCAGCAACCACGAGTCCAACTTCAATCCCGCAACCGGGGAACTGGTTGAGGCTGGAACCAGCGGCTTTCCTGCTGCTTTGATCAATACCCCGAAGAAAGATTTCGGTCCGCGCGTCGGCTTCGCCTACGACTTGAAGGGCGACGGCAAAACGGTGATCCGCGGCGGCTATGGCTTGTTCTACTACCTGGACCGCGGTGGCGTTGGCAACGAGCTCTCTAACAATGCCGACTTTAACGGGACTTCGACCTATTACGCCTGTCCGACGGCGACGACCTGCGGAAGCGGCTACCGATTTACGTTCACGGGAGCAGCCGCTGCCGGAGCCACCGATCCCAGCACCGCCACCGGAGCTCTTCCGTCGAAAATTGGCATCGCCCCGAATGCGGTGACCACCAACAACAACGTGATTTACTATCCCGAAAACAGCCCCAACTCGCATGTCCACGAATGGAACATTCAAGTCGAGCAAGCCTTGGACAGCCAAACATCGTTTGACATTGCCTACGTGGGAACGAAGATGGGGAACCTTGCCACTACGTTCAACGCCAACGAGACGGTTCTCGGCTCGAATCCCGGGACAAGCTGGTTCCCGGTTGGGGGTGCTATCAACCCGAATGGTGTCGGCTCTATCAATGAGACTGCGATGATCGGCAGCGGAACCTACAACGCTCTGCAGTCAAAGCTGACCCGCCGCATGAAAAGCGGACTTCAAATCACAGCGGCCTACACCTGGGCGCACACCCTGGATAACTCCGCCTCCGCATTCGGCCAATCTGGCGGCGTCTTGGACGGCCCCAACGGAACTCCACTGCTGCAGTATGAGCGCGGCAACTCGGACACGGATCAGCGCCAGCTCTTTACTTTGAGTTCCCTCTATGAGCTACCTTTCGGACGGGGAAAAATGCTGGCCCACGACGTTCCGAAGGCCGTGGATTACGTGATTGGCGGCTGGCAGTGGAACAACGTCGTCATACTGGCTACCGGCACGCCACTGGACATTTCAAACGGCGGGGGAGCGAACGGGCGTCCGGATTACCACGGGGGATGCAAAACCCACGTCTCGTGGCATGTCTGGATCGCCTGTTCACCGGGCGCATTCACAGTTCCCGTCGGCCTGGTTGGCGATCTGCCGCGAAACGCCTTCCCGGGGCCAGGGACCTACACCTGGGACACATCACTCGTAAAGAACATCACGATCGGTGAGCGGGTGACGACGCAGTTGCGCGCCCAGGTCTACAACCTGCTAAACACGCCCCAGTTCCAGAACCCGAACACCAGCATCGGCAACGGCCAGTTCGGGCAGCTGCTCAGCCCTCGGGTCTCCCCCCCGAACCGCGAGCTCGAACTGGCGTTGCGCGTATCGTGGTAACTTAACGCCCACGGGAGACGCTTGAGAACAGTTCTCAAGCGTCTCCCGATTCACTTGAGCCAGGCAGCGGGGGACGCTCTCGACTCTCCTTCTGAGTCTGAATTGGTTTGGTCCACATTGCTCGGTAGGTGTGCCTCGATTGGTCTGCCTCAATCCGGGCTCCGGTAACCACCATGAAGAACACACGTACCATCGCGCTGCTGCTGATCGTGGTCTGCCTGCTCGCGCTGCCGGCATGGCCGCAGTCGGCTGCCGGGGCGGGACAAGCTCCCGTCGTGCGCAAAATCGAACCGCCCGACTGGTGGGTGAACTACACACCTGAACTCACCCTGCTGCTCACTGGTGAAAACCTAGGCGGCGTGCGCGTGGAAACTTCAACGAAAGATGTGAGCGTGCTGGGCGACGAAGCCTCTGCCAATGGCCACTATCTTTTTGTTCACCTGCAACTCGGTTCCAGTTTGCCTGCAGGAAGCGTTCCCCTACATCTGATTAATTCGGCAAGCTCGACAACGGTCACCCTGCCGCTGCTGTCCCGCGCCGACTCCCACGGGCGCTTCGAAGGCCTTTCCCGCGACGATGTCATCTACCTGATCATGCCCGACCGCTTCGCCGACGGCGATCCTGCGAACGACCCGCCGTTCTATGATCGCGGCAAACCCATGGCGTATCACGGTGGCGATCTGCACGGCATTCGCGAGCATCTGGGATACCTGCACGATCTCGGCGTCACCACCCTGTGGCTTACTCCGGTGTGGAAGAACACCGACTCCGACTATCACGGCTACCATGTCGTCGATTTCTACGCCCTCGACAGCCACATGGGGTCGATGGACGAATACCAGGCGCTGGTTGCCGACGCCCACCGGCTGGGCATGAAGGTATTGATTGATTACGTCGTCAATCACACCGGTCCTCACCATCCCTGGGCCAACGATCCACCGACGCCCACGTGGTTTCATGGCACGCCGGCGCATCATCTGGAACCCGCTTATACTTTCACCGGGCTGGTCGATCCGCACGCTTCGCCGCGCGAGTATCGCAACACGCTCGACGGCTGGTTCGCGGGCAAGTTGCCGGACTTGAATCCGGACGATCCCGCACTCGCCACTTACCTGGCGCAGAATGCCATGTGGTGGACGGAGATGGCGCAACTGGATGGTTTCCGCCTCGACACGTTTCCTTACTCCACGCGCCAGTTCTGGAGCGGATGGTTCGAACGGCTCGGCCGGGTCTATCCGCAGATCAACGCGGTCGGCGAAGTATCCGATCCTGATTCCGCCATCACTTCATTTTTCGAAGGTGGACGAAAACAATTTGACGGCATCGACACTGGCCTGGCCACGGTCTTCGATTTTCCCCTCTGCTATGCCCTGCGCGATGTCGTCATCAAAGGCGCACCGATGGACAAGATCGTCGAAGTTCTTCGGCACGACGAACTTTATCCGCATCCGGAAACGCTGGTCACCTTCATCGGAAATCACGACCAGCGGCGCTTCCTGAGTGAAAAAGACAGCACCCCGGAAAAACTCAAAGCCGCAACGGCGCTGCTGCTGACTTTGCGCGGGATTCCGCAGATTTACTCGGGTGACGAAATCGCCATGCCGGGCGGCGACGATCCCGACAACCGGCGTGACTTTCCCGGAGGCTTCCCCGGGGATCCGCACAACGCGTTCACCGCGGGCGGCCGCACCGCCGAACAACAGGATGTATTCGCTTACGTGCAGTCGCTGTTGGCGCTGCGCAAAAGCCATGCAGCGCTGCGCACCGGAAAGCAGTGGCACATCGGATGGGACGCCAACTATTACGCCTTCCTGCGGGAGTCGCCGGAGGAGCGGCTGCTGGTTGTCTACAACAACGCTCCGAAGACGGCCGCGCTCAACATCCCCGTCGAAAACACTCCGCTCGAAACTGCCCACCAGTTGCAGGCGGTGTTTGGGGATAACGCCGCGCAACTTGTGGGCGGCGAAGTACGCGTCTCAATGCCCGCCCAGACACTCGCTGTCTTCAGTGTGCGCTAGTTGAATGTGCGCTAGTTGAATGGAGCGCGCGTCCTTGGGATGTTGACTTTTGTTTTTCCCCGACGGAAGCTCGTTCATTATGCTCTTGATTTCGTCGGGGGTTTGCCGCACGTGATAACCCGCAACTGGTCTGCAAATCGATTGCGTGCACTCCTGCTTTTGGCGGCGCTGTTTACCGGAGGGGCCGCGGTTCGCGCCCAGACCCCTAGTCGTTCCTCGGAGTCCCCGCTGATGCCGCAACTCCATCAAGCGCTCAGCCTCCACGAACACGGCGACAGGGAAGGGGCGATGAATCTTGTCCTCCGAATGCTGGAGCAGCAGCCGGATTTTGCGCAGGCCATCAAATTGAAGGGCATGTTGCTGGAGGAGTCCGGCCGCACCGCGGAGGCGGCGGCCGCCTATGAAGCGGCTCTGAAGCTGGCGCCGAACGACGCGGATCTCCTGCTGAAAGCAGGGATGTACAAACTGGCTGCGGGCCAGAAGGAAGAAGCCATCCCACTGCTGGAGCACTGCCTGCGGATTCTTCCCGGCGACGGGGATGCGGAATTCTATCTTGCCCAGGCTTATCACTTGAACGGGCAGGAAGACCTGGCGCTGCGGGCCATCCGGCAGAGTTTGAAAGCCGAGCCCGACAACGTTGACGTGTGGCAGAAGTACGGAGAACTGCTGTGCGTCACCGGAGATTGCGAGGGAGGCCTGAAATGGCTACTCAAGGCGCAGCGCGCGGATGCTAAGCGGCCGCGGATTGATTATGACATTGCGGTAACGGACTTGAAATTGATGGACCTGGCCGGGGCCTCGCAGTATGGGGCGCGCGCGGTTGCATCCCAGCCCAACGATGTATCGGCCTTGCAACTGCTGGCCAGCGTGGATGTGAAGCTGGCCAAATGGCCAGAGGCTAAGAATGCATTCGAGCGCGTCCTGGCAGTCAAGCCCGACGATGTGGATGCTCTGTTCGGTGTAGGCCAATGCGAACTGGAGCTGAAGAACTACGCGGCCGCCGTCGACAAATTGCAATTGGTGCTGCGTCTGGCCCCGACGCGGCTGTTGGCGCATTTCTATCTGTCACGGGCGTTTGCCGGAATGGGCAGGACGGCGGATGCCCAGCACGAGGCGGCACTGCATCAGTTGATGATGGAGCAGATGACTTTCGTCCGTTCGGTGGAGCGCGAGGGAAGCGAAAGCCCCATCACGGCTCAGGCCTATCAATTACTGGCAGATCATCACGAAGAAGATGCGTTGCAGCTCTATCGGAAACGATTCCAGGGAACTGCCGCCACTATGGCGGATGCTTATGTGTTTATTGGGAAGCTATATCTCAGCTTGGGAGATAAGGAAAATGGCCTGCGCTGCCTTCATCATGCGCTGGAACTTCAGCCTACCGTTCGAGGCGCTCATACTTATGAAGGAATCCTGGCCCTGAAGCAGGGCGACCTGAGCGGGGCCGAGAATGAATTCAAGGCAGAACTCGCGAACGACCCGAACTATCAGACGGCGATTGCCGAGATGGGCGAGGTCCGCTACCACCAGGGGCGCTATTCCGAGGCGGCGGAGCAACTGGCGAAATCCCGAACCATGACTCCGGAGTTGCTTTACATGCTGTGCGATTCGTACTTCCGCACGGGGAAAGTGTCGGACGCCGACTTGACCGCCGAAACCGTGGCGGCATACGGGAGGAACAACGCCGAACTCATGAAAGGCCTCATCGACCTTCTCCAGCGCAACGGGCAAACAGAGCTGGTGCAGCGTTTGTCCGCCGATCTCACGCAAAAATAACTTTGGAGAGTTATCCGCCGAGTAGCTTCCAGATTCCTCGGCTCCCCTTTTGGGGTACCCTCATACAGAGGCTTCTATCTTTTGGTGCGCAGCCGTAGTCCGCGACGTTATCTCGCCGCTCAGCTGACCCTTTGCCTGCTGGGGACCGTTTCCATCCTGCAGGCCCAGACACTGCCGGCCGCCCCGGCCCCCGGGACTGCTAAACCGGTGGCAGCGCAATCCCGCCGAATCGCTCCCGGCAAAGCATCCGCGAAGACGGCAATGGCGGCCGCATCGCCGATCCGATTCGAGAACGTCATCGAGCAATCGAAGATCAAGTTCATTCTCAAGAACAGCGTCAGTCCGCAGCGCTACACGTTTGAAACTATGGCTGGCGGGGTAGCGCTCTTCGATTACAACAACGACGGCTTGCTGGACATTTTCTTTACCAACGGCGCGGCCATCCCGTCTCTGGAAAAGAGCGACCCCAGTTACTCCAACCGGCTGTTCCGCAACAACGGGGACGGCACCTTCACCGATGTAACGGAGAAAGCCGGCCTGCAGGGCATCGGCTATTCCATGGGAGTGGCGGCCGGCGACTACGACAATGACGGATTTGTCGATCTCTACATTACCGGCGTCAACCGCAACCAGCTTTTCCACAACAATGGGGACGGCACCTTCACCGACGTGACCGAGAAGGCGGGAGTGGGCGGCTTCGTCCCCAAGCTGGGCAAGGCGTGGTCGGTGGCTGCGGGATGGTTTGATTACAACAACGACGGGCTGCTCGACCTTTTCGTCGTCAACTACCTGAATTACAGCATCAAGACTGCGGTTCCCTGCGTGCAGCAGGGACTTCCGGCCTACTGCTCGCCCGTCGATTTTCTGGGAACGCCAAACATTCTTTACCGCAACAATGGCGACGGTACTTTTACCGACGTCTCCGAGCCATCCAACATTTCTAAATATGTCGGCAAAGGGATGGGCCTGGCGTTTGCCGACTTTGACGGCGATGGATTCACCGATATCTTCGTCTCCAACGATACGTTCGAGAATTATCTTCTGCACAACAACGGAGATGGAACCTTTACGAATGTTGCGTTGCTCGCCGGGGTCGCGTACAACGCTTTCGGCAAAGCCATCGCCGGCATGGGCGCGGATTTCCGCGATATCGACAACGACGGAAGGCCGGATATCTTCGAAACGGCGATGTTCGGGGAAGGCTTTCCCCTCTACAAAAATCTAGGGGATGGTCAATTTCAGGATGTCACGGCCACGGCGGGATTGAGCGCCCTGACCAGCCGCTCAACGGCCTGGGGGGTGGGGATTTTCGATTTCGACAACGACGGGAACAAGGACCTGTTCACCGCGAACGCCGACATTCTGGACAATGCCATGGAGCTGGCGCACCGGCCCTTTCCGCTCCCGAACCGAGTTTTTCGCAACAAAGGCGAGATGAAATTCGAGGATGTCAGCTCCAAGGCAGGGGCGTCGTTCTCAGTTCCAGCGCCGCATCGCGGCGCGGCCTTCGGCGACCTCAACAACGACGGCAGGATCGATGCGGTGGTGTCGGTTCTGAATGGCCCGCCGGAAATATGGATGAACCGGTCTAGCACTCAGAATGGTAGCGACCGAAACCACTGGATCATTCTGAAATTGGTTGGCGTCAAATCCAACCGCGACGGTCTGGGAACCAAGGTGAAGGTAACAACTTCTCAGGGCTCGCAGTACAACCAGGCGACAACCGCAGTGGGCTACAACTCTGCGAGCGATAAGCGCGTCCACTTCGGACTGGGCTCGGCCGGCGTCGTAGATACAATTGAACTCACCTGGCCCAGCGGCATCAAACAGGTTTTGAAAAACGTCAAGGCCGATCAGATCCTCACCGTGACGGAGAGCGCTTCGCCCTAACATCATTCTCAGGCGATTTGCAGGTGGGCCGCGGGACCCAGAATTTTCCAATCCTGCAGCTCTGTACGGGCGAGAGAAGCGTTGCTGGGATGCAGTTCCTACTTCAGGCCACGGACCAGGAACAGATTGGCGAGGTCGCGCTGGAAGGTAGTGGCGCACGCTTTTCCATCTGCGGATAAAGCCAGTGGTCCAAAGAACTGAGCTCCTGGTTCGGGAACCTTGACCACCAGCCAGGGCTCCTTGCGATGCGTGGTCACGTCGAGACGGCTGATCTTGATGCTGGCGGGTTCGCGCTGTTGCAGGAACAGGTATCGCCCGTCGCCGCTCCAGCGCACAACGCTTTCGCCTTCCTGCAAGTCGCCAATGGTTTTCGAATCCCCGCCGGCTACTGGCGAGAGCAACAGCTTGTGCGGGTCCATGGTGATGAACCACTTGCCGTCGGGAGAGACCCGCATTCCGCGCGTTCCCTCGGGCGTGAGAGGAGTCGACTTATCTGTTTCCGGGTCGTACATCCAGGTGCGGGTCGTGTGACCTGTTTCGTTGCCGGTAAACAGAATTCGCTTGTTGTCGGGAAACCATTCCACGCCGTCAAAGTGCATGCCCTCGATTTTTGCGAACCGCGATTCTCCCGGACCGGTCGGAAGCAGCATCAGAGTGGAGCGCTCCGCCTCGTGGTGAATGCAGGCTACCCATTTCCCATCCGGCGAAAGCGAAGGCCGGTTGCCGTAGCCGAGCTGAATGGCGGGCGAACCGTCGGTCTTCCTCAGGTAGATGGCGGAGTTGCGTCCCTGGCCGCTGGAAAGCTCGACGAAGACGAGAGACTGCGCGTCGTTCGATAAGTCGTACAGCAGGGATGAGTCCAGCCAGGCCAAGTCGCGTTGTGCAGGGCCCTTGGGCGGAAGATAGAGGATGCCGAGCCGGGAATTGACCGTGCTCAGCAGGACGCGGCCATCGCGGGCTACGTCTTGCATCACAATCATTCCGCCAGTCTGAGAAACCAGCCGCTGGGAGCCCGAGAGCGTAACCGCGTAAAGCGCTGGATCGCCGCCGGGATGGCCGCCAGAAAACCAGACTTCATGATTGTCCGGCGACCAGTTCAAAGCGCCGATGGAGCGCCATCCCCGGGAAAGAACCTGACGGGGATGGTTGGCACCGACTACGCACAGGGCATAATCTCCAACTTCGACATCGAAATCAAAAAACGCGACCAGCTTGCCATCGGTCGACACGCGCGGCATCTGGGGAGGCCGCTTCTCGGTTTCGTACAACACGGTGCCAATGGGATATTCCAGCCGGAACTTTCCGCCGAGAGCGCGCACCACCGCGAGCGATTCTCCATCCGGGCCCCAGTCCGCGCCACTCACGCCTTCCAGAACTTCGCGCGGAGCTCCGCCACCGTAGGGCACGCGGGCGAGGGTGCCGACGTCCTCACCGCCCAACAGAATTGCCATCTCCCCGCGCGGCGAGATGGCGAGCACACGTGCGCTGGGAAGGCCTAACGGCTGCGCTTCCCGATTGCCGGGCTGGGCAGAAAATAAAGTGGAGGGCGCGCCGTCCCACTCGGCGCTGTAAACCACCGTGTCACCGGGAGCGAACTTCGCGGACGTGACATCGCCGCGCCGAAACGTCAGCCGCTTATACGAAGGCGGCTCGGGAGGAGGGCTATATCTGCGCTCGTAGGAGATGCGCAGACCGAGCCCAAGCAAAATTCCCGCCAGTAAGCCAACGCCTACCCAGAGCCTTGCGGGCGATGTGCTACGCGGCGACGTGTTCCGCGCTGACGTGTTCCCTCCCAAGACGTTCCGCGGCGACATGTTCCGCGGCTCCAGGGACGGACTCCCGACGGCGAAGTTACTGGAATCCATCTCGTCCCGCAGCTCTTCCAGCGCCACTTTCACGTCCGCCATGGTCTGCCAGCGGCGTTCGGGATTTTTCTTCAGACAGCGGCTGATGATTCGATCAAGCTCGGGAGGGATGTCCGCAACGGTTTGCGAGGCAGGCTGAGGATCTTTGTAGAGCACCGCCGAGAGCGACGATAGCTTCGAGCCACCGGAGAAGGCACGTTGGCCCGTCACCATTTCGTAAAGGACCGAACCGAAGGAAAAAACATCCGACCGAGTGTCGACCTTCTTGCCGTCGGCCTGCTCTGGAGACATGTAGGCAACCGTCCCCATGATAGTGCCTTCTTCGGTCAGGGGCGATCCCTCGCCGTGCATGGTTTCGGCGTAGGCATCGGTGCCCGCCGGCTCGCTGAGCTTGGCTAAACCGAAGTCAAGAATCTTGACCACGCCCTGCGGAGTGACGATCACGTTCGACGGCTTCAGGTCGCGATGCACAATTCCCGCCGCGTGAGCCGCCGCCAGCGCGTCCGCGATTTGGACCGCATATTTCAACACATCGCGAATCCGCAGCCCCTTTTTCCCGATCAGGTGATCGAGCGTCTCTCCCGCCACGTACTCCATGGCGATGTAGGGGACCGGCTGGCCATCGATCTCCTGCGTGTCGATGTCGTAGATCGTGACGATATTGGGATGGTTCAGGGACGAAGCTGCCTTGGCCTCCTGAACGAAGCGCCGCTCAATCTCGGCGTTGAGAGTGCCGGTGGACAGAATTTTGATCGCAGCGGTTCGTCCCAGCCGGGAATCTACCGCCTTGTAAACCACACCCATGCCACCAGCTCCAAGTTGGGCTTCGATGCGGTACGAGCGGAGTGATTTGCCGATCATGTGCGTGGCCCTGAAGGTTCGATCCGATTGGCGGCATGAGGTCTGCAGTGTCGCAGCCGCCAGAAATGAATAACCTCAAAAAGAAATCCGTCACCAGAGCGCGGAGAAAGAACGGAATGCAGGAATCCGCCGGACGATTTCATCGTCTCCCGACAACGCAGGCGCTGACGATCGGCCCACGTGCCGAAGACTGAGTGACTGCAATTCTAACCCAGAAAGGCGAAGCCTTGAATGCTTCATTCTCACGGCAGGCATGAGACACGCCCGTGCGCAGAGAGAGACTCTAGTGAGTTCCTTGACAATGGGGAGCGAGTCGCCTAGCATCGCTGGCCAGACGCGAAACTTTGGCCGCGAGCCACGGGTTTGTGTCGGGCAGCGAGCGCAACTCACAGCGGTAAAACCTCCTTAGCACCAGGTGAAGCGGCATGAAGTTGCTGTCCAGAGTAGTGTGGGCGGAAGGCATGTATCTGGCGCCGCAGCATTTTCAGGCGCAGAACCGCTACTTTGAGGAAGCTGTCCATTTTGCCACGGCCAGTCTGTGGAGGGATGCGTACGGGCTGGCGGGCTGCCAGCTCGACGCCGATGCGCTGCGCAACGGCACGGTAAGCCTGCTGCACGCGCGCGGAATGTTTCAGGATGGCCTGCCGTTTGACATCCCCGAGTGCGACCCGCGTCCCGATCCGCGCAATATCGTCGAGCAGTTCCTGCCTGCGACCGACAGCTTGACCGTGGCCTTGGCGGTGCCGCGCTGGCTGCAGGGCCAGCAGAACTGCGACCTGGAGCCGATGGCCTCGGGGAGTGCCCGCTACACCAGCACGGTCGAAATGGTGCACGACGAGAACACGGGACTGGATGCCAAGCCGGTAAAGCTGGGGCGCAAAAACATCCGGCTGGTCGTGCTGCCGGTCCAGGATGAGAATCTGCTGACGATTCCTATTGCCCGCGTCATGCGCGATCAATCCGGTCACTTCGTCTACGATCCCGCGCATATTCCACCTTGCTTGAGCCTGAGTTGCAGTCCACGGCTGACTACGATGCTGCAGCGCCTGGTTGGAATTCTGGAAGAGAAGAGCGCGGTGGTCAGCGAAGAGCAGCACCAGACCGGAACGTTTCAGACTGGAATGTCTGCCCGGCAGGTGGCGCAGTTCTGGTTTCTACATGCCATCAACTCCAGCCTGACGCCGTTACGGCACATTCTGCTGGCGAAGCACCGGCATCCCGAAGAACTGTTTCGCGAAATGTCGCGGCTCGCCGGGGCGCTGTGCACGTTCAGTCTGGACAGCAGTCCGCGTTCGCTGCCAGCCTACAACCACTATGATCCCGAGGCAGGTTTCACCTACCTGGAGGACCACATTATTAAGCATCTCGAGATTATTGTTCCGTCGCAGGCGGTGGTGATTCCGCTAAAAGCGGCGGCACGCTATTTTTACGAAGGCGAGATTCGGGACCAACGTTGTCTGGGGCGTTCCCGCTGGATTCTAGGGTTGCGGTCGCCGGTGGGCGAAGCGGATGTGATTTCGAAAACCTTGCAGCTGGTGAAGGTGTGTTCATCGCAGTTTGTGGGGGAGTTGGTGAAACGGGCGCTGCCCGGCTTGACGCTGAACCATATGCAGGTTCCTCCGGCGGCGATCTCGGCGAAGGTCGACAGCCAGTATTTTGTGGTGACGCGGAGCGGTCCGTGCTGGGAGCACATCATGCGGACGCGCAACGTGGGCGTGTATGTGCCGGGGGAACTGCCATCGCCTGAGATTGAACTGATCGTGTTGCTCGAGAGTTGATATGGGATCATCCAGTGGTGTTACTCCGTTGGGAAGCTATCGCGGGTCGAGTCCAGCCATGGATCGCCGCGGCTGGAACCTCGCTCTGGGATTTCAGGAAGTTTTCACGGCTGTGGTGCGAGTGCGCTACAACCGCCAGGCGGTGCAGGACGCGGAAACCTTTCGGGCGCAGATGCGGCAGGCCTTGCGCGTCGCCGAACAGGATGCGCGCAGTCACGGCTGCAGCCCTGAAGATGTGAATCAAGTCATTTTTGGCGTGGTCGCCTTCCTCGATGAATCCGTGCTGAGTTCGGGCAATCCGGTGTTCGCCAACTGGCCGCGTTTGCCCCTGCAGGCGGAATTATTTGGTCATCAACTGGCCGGCGAAATGTTTTTTCAGGAATTGCAGAAAGCCTTGAGCCGCCCCGATTCCCAGGAAGTGGCCGATCTGCTCGAGGTGTACTACCTGTGCCTTCTGCTGGGTTTCAAGGGACGGTACGCGGCGGGCGGGGACCTGCGGTCGATCATGTCGGCGATTCAGGAGAAGATCCGGCGAGTGCGCGGGCCGGCGGGACCGTTGTCTCCGCGCGGCGCGATTCCCGCGGACGCGGTGCGCATGGTGCAATCGGACCGCGTGAGCGTCTGGCTGGGAAGATCAGCGCTCATCACGGGTGCTCTGGCCGTGGTGCTGTTTGTGGTTTTCAAAATCGTATTGATGTCGGGTGTGTCGTCACTCTCGGCCTTGGTGGCCGGACTGCTGAAATAGGGGGATGGGATGTTGTACTTGGTGACCATTCTAGTACTGATCGTCTATCTGGTGCTGGTTTGGCTTCTGGGCATGTGGCTGCCGGTGCACGGTTCGGATGTATGGATCCTGCGGGGCGTGCTCGCGTTGCTGGGGCTCGTCGGAGCCGGCGTCGCGCTTTGGTATCTGCAAAAAGTAAAAAAGGCCAAGGAGGCTTCCGGAGAAGACGCGTCGCCAGCGAGCGCGACCGACGATCTGGATACGCTGGTGCGGGGAGCCGTGCAGCGGTTGAAGCACTCGACGCTGGGGCGCGGGACCAACCTGGGCAGCCTTCCGCTAGTGTTTGTGATGGGGGATCCGGGTTCGACCAAGACGACACTGCTCATTCATTCTGCGCTCGATCCTGAACTGCTGGCGGGGCAGGTTTACCGGGACAGCGACGTGCTGCCTACGACAGCCGCGAACATCTGGTACACGCGGGAGGCAATTTTTGTGGATCCTGCCGGCTCGCTGATGGGAGAGGCGGATCGCTGGAGACGCCTGGTAAGGCTGCTGCAGCCCGCGCGATTCTCCGCTGCGATCGGGAAACGTGCGCAAGCGCCGCGGGCGGCGCTGGTGTGCTTCGATTGCGAAACTTTTCTGCAGCCCGGCGCGAGCGAGGCCGCCGTCTCCGCGGCCCGAAGATTATCCGTACGGCTGCAGGAAGTCTCCCAGCTGTTGGGGATCAGCTTTCCGGTCTACGTGTTGTTCACGAAGATCGACCGCATCTCGTTCTTCGCCGACTTCGTGCGCGGGATGAGCAAGGATGAAGTCTCCGAAGTGCTGGGTGTGACTCTGCCGCTGCGTTCGCTGAGCGCAGGAGTATATGCGGACGAAGAGACCCGGCGTCTTACCAAGGCGTTCGACGAAATTTTCTACTCGCTGGCGGAGAGGCGCATTGTGCTGCTTCCCCGCGAAAATGAAGGCGAAAAGCTGCCCGGCATTTACGAGTTTCCCCGGGAACTGCGCAAGCTGCGCACGCTGCTGGTGCAGTTTCTGGTAGATCTGGCGCGGCCCAGCCATCTGGGCACAAATCCTTTTCTGCGCGGCTTTTATTTCACCGGAGTACGGCCCGTGGTGATGGAGGACGTCGTGGTTGCGCCGGTCGCTCCGGTGGAAGCGGCAGACGCGGGATACAGTTCGGGCGCCACTCAGATCTTCCGCGGCATGGGGTCGCAGGCGCAGGCACCGCCAGTGGCGCGCAGCGGGGGCTCGCGCCGGGTGCCGCAGTGGGTTTTCCTGACCAGCCTGTTCAACGATGTGCTGGTGAAAGACCGGGTGGCGCTGGCCACCAGCGGATCCAGTTCGCGAGTGAATTTGCTGCGCCGCATCGCGTTGGGAGCGGCTCTGTTTGTCGCGTTGATCTGCCTGACCGGCTTCGTCGTTTCGTTTTTTCGCAATCGTGCGCTGGAGACACGAGTGCGGGACGCCGTCGCCGATCTAAGCACTTTGCAAACCGGGACCAACCAGGCCGCTGGGATTGGCGACCTGACAAAACTGGAGAATTTGCGCAGCGAACTCGTCGATCTCTCTGACTACCATGAAAATGGAGCGCCTCTCAGCCTGCGCTGGGGTTTGTACGAGGGCGATCAAATCTTGCCGGATGCCCGGCGAGTCTATTTCGAGCGCTTCAAGCGCCTCTTATTCGCCGAAACCCAGAAGCGTGTGACGGATAACCTCGAAGGTTTGGCCGGGAAGTCTGCGGCCAACGCGCCTAACGACAGCTACCAGAAAAACTATGACGAGCTGAAGGAATACCTGATCACAACTGAACCCGCCGATCACGACAAGAGCACAAAGGAATTTCTGACTCCGGTTTTGATGACTCACTGGGCCGCCGACCGGGACATCGACAAGGATCGCAGGGACCTGGCGGCGCTGCAGTTTGATTTTTTCGCCACGGAACTGGCGAAGGAGAACCCGTTTCCGACCGGCAACTCCAAAACTCTCATCGAGCAGGCGCGCGCTTATCTAAAGCAGTTTTCCGGAATCGATCGCAACTACGTGCAACTCCTGTCGAAGGCGGCACAGAAGGACGTCAGCTTTAGCGAGCAATTCCCTGATTCCGCCGGCGTGATCGTGAGCAGCTACAAAGTAAAAGGAGCGTTCACCCGCAGCGGCTTTCTGGCTGTGCAGGACGCCCTCAAGAATCCCGCCAACTACATGGGCGGAGAAGAATGGGTCCTGGGCAAGAACGACGTCAAAGATGTGAGCGCGGACGCCATGCGGCAAAAGCTGACGGAACGCTACAACCAGGATTTTGTGAAAGAGTGGAACAACGTGTTGAAGAGTTCGTCGGTGGCGGGTTATGTGAGCAACGCCGATGCCGACAAGAAGCTGGAAAAGCTTACGGGGCCGACCTCGCCGCTATTGGAGTTGCTGTACTTCATTTCGCACAATACCGATCCAGCGTCGGCTGACGTGAAAATGCCTTTTGCGGCAGTGCAAGCCGTCGAACCGCCGGGCCCGCCGGACAAGCTGCCGGACCACTACGTTCTTCCTCCGAACAAAGAATATGTTGAAGCCCTGGGCAAACTCCAGACGGATATTCATGCGCTCGCACAAAATCCGGGTGCGCCCGATCCGGCCCAGCTTACTTCTGCAGGGAACTCGGCCGATTCCGCGTCCCAGGCTGTCACGAAGGTTATTACTGCAGTTCCAGTGGATCAGCAGTTTGGCAATCAGGATCAAGTGCGGCGATTGCTGGAAGAACCGATCAAGAACGTGGAAGCGTTGCTAAAACGGGGGCCGATCGATATCGCCAACGGGACCGGCAAGAGCTACTGCGCCGCGTTCGCGGGAGCGGTCAGCAAGTATCCTTTCGATCCCAACTCGTTACAAGACGTTTCCATGGACCAGCTATTTGCAATTCTCGGGCCCACGAGCGATGCGCTGAAGAAACTGAAAGACGATGTAAAGCCGTTCGTTCTCACGGTAGGAAACAAATATGTCCGGAATCCCCAGGCGACCGTGAAAACGTCCGAGAGTTTTCTGAGTTTCCTGAATCACGTCACGGCGCTGAGCGACACGCTATACCCGACCGGATCGCAGCCTCCGAAATTCTCTTACACTCTGAAACAGCTGCCCAGTAACCTTGAGGGCGTGGTGCTGAAAATTGGAAGCGAAACCCTCTCGGGGGAAGGAGCGCAGAGAACATTCATCTGGACCGGCGCGAGCGAGGATGTCCTGGTCACTTCCAAGAGTGGAGACGTCCTGGATTCCTTCCCTGCGAGTTCGTGGGCCGCGTTCCGATTCGTAGCGCGGGCGCATCAGTTGGGAGGAGGCAAACTGGAATGGGTGAGCGAGTCCAACGGAAGGATTGTCGTGCTGCCCAACGGAAAACAGAAATCGTATGACTATCAGTTGCAGGTTTCTGGAAGTACGAATCCATTTTTTGATCTGCAGGGCATGAAGTGCGTCAGTCAGGTCGCAGGCAAGTGACCGGCGCCGACGTGGATGATTAGTCCGGCCGATGTTCTCAGGTAGAAGTTTTCTGGCCCGGTCCTGACAGTCGTCCCAGTAATCGATCTTTCCACGAGGGATGAACCGCGCGGATCAGCAGACAGGTAATGTTGTCGTCGCTCTTGCCCGCTTTTGCCGCTTCAATCAGATCGGCGCAGGCCTGCTCAAGAGAGTCCTGGCTGACCGCTTCGGCCATCCTCTCTTCCTTGACGTAGCGCGACATCCCGTCGCTGCAGAGCAGCAGCACATCGTCAGCATTGAATTCGTGATCGGCCAGGTCGGGCTCCACGCTGTCATCGGTGCCGAGAGCGCGCACGATTACATTCTGCATTTTCGAGTGTTCGGCTTCCTCCAAGGTGATGAGGCCGCGCCTGACTTGTTCCATCACCAGGGAGTGGTCGTTGGTCAGCTGCACGACATCGTTATTGCGGATCAAGTACACGCGGCTGTCGCCGACGTTGGCAACGGAAAACACATTACCATCCACGGCGACGGCCACAATCGTGGAACCCATGCCCGCATGATCGGGATTGATGGCCCCCGATTCGTGAATCGCCTGATTCGCCAACTGAATGGCTGTGGCCAGGCTCACCGCGCGCTGCGAGACGCCTTCGAATCGGGCTCCGCCCACCGGCGCCGTGCTGGGGTCCTGGCGGAAGTAGTCGAGCACGGTGTCCACGGCGATCTTGCTGGCCGTTTCTCCGGCCTGCTGTCCGCCCATGCCATCGCAGACGACAAAAATTCCATAGCGCAGGTCATATCCGAAGTTGTCCTCGTTGTTCTTGCGCACGAGGCCGATGTCGGTGTTACCAGCGGTTTGGATCAGTAAACTCATGGTGGGGCTGTAAGCGCTAAATCCTACCGCACCCCAGCCGCCGGGTAAATAAGCAGAAGGATTCACCGCGGAGGATAGTTTTAGCTGGTTCTCCCAAACGCTTTGCCCTTCTTCGCTTTTCGAAGAAGAGCCTGCCATTCGTTTTGTAAGTTGATGCTGGCGTATTCGGTGAAAGGTTGAGCGCTGGTTAGAGCGAGGGCTGCCTGTTTTCGATCGCCGGCTTCCATAGCCGCCTGGGCCCGTTCGATCGCCGAGGAAAGCCGGCGATCGGCTGCGGACTTGCGCCGTGAAGTGAAGACCGGGACGATTCGGGTCAGCAGCAAGGATTCCGAGCCGCCATTCGGATTCTGCAAGGCTACGCCGCCGTTGTCGGTGCGATCCATCCCGGCATAGGCTCGTCCTATCGCCCGCAGAGCGGCCGATTCACTCTCGCTGGCGGCGCGCAACTGCTGCAAGGCGTGCTGAACCGGTCCAGACTCCAGAACGGATGGCGTTTGCGCTTCCAGGAATCGAATTGCCTCCGCATAATGTTCCTCGGTGGTGAGGACTCCAACTGTTTGCAGTGCCGCCTCAACGTCGCGTTGGAGCGATTGCACCCGGTTGCGCGCATCCTCCAGCAGAAAAAGCAGGGAAGCCGCCGACGGATCTTCGCTGACGGGCGTGAGCAATTCGACGACGGCTCGGTACGATCCCCGCGTCATCAATTCCTGGGCCTGGCGGAGCAATCCCCGGAGTTGGCCGGTTTTGAGGTGCTGATCGGCTTCCTGCCGCGCAAACTCCATCAACTCCGCGATTTCCGACGAGAAGACACCCTCCTTCTGGCAGGACTCCAGAATGCGCAGGGCTTCAAGGTACCTTCCGTTGCTCAGGGCTTCATGGGCGCGTGTGAGATATTCGGCTCGGGATTGTTCCAGACTTCGCGAAGAAATCTGGCTGACAATTGTGGATTGGAGCGCCAGCAGGCGCTCGTTGCCACGAGCTTGCTGCAGTTCCTCGCGTACCAGCCTCAAGGCTTCCTCGGGCGACGTCTCCATCAAGTTGCGGCAGCGGAGTGCCACCTCATCGACGCGGCGGCGGACCTCGGCTTCGCGCAGTTTCCGCGCCAGACTTCCTTTGAACTTCATGAGCATGGGTTCGGTGGGCATGCGCTCCAGAGCCTGGTCCACCAGTTGTGCGGCGCGGGTAAGCTCCTCGAGGGTAGAGGCGAGCGAAACTTCATTTTGCAGCTGTTCCAGGATGCGGCGCCGCTGTTCCTGATCGCGCCCGGACTTGGCCGCCGCTTGCAAGGTGATCAGTTCGGGATTCGAAGGATCGACGTGTTCGACCTCGGCGAGCGCTTCCATGGCGGCGGTGAAGTGGCGTGCGCCAATCTCGCGGCGGGCGTTCTCCAGAAATTGCCGCGCCTTCGCCTGACGCGCCGCTTCTTCGATCAAACGTGCCAGGGCGACGTGAGCGGCGCGAACCCGGGAATCGTCGCCATCGACTTCGAGAGCTTTGGCGATGACGGCCTCGGCGCCTTGCAGATCGCCGCTTTCGCGAGCGGAGTCGGCTTGGCGCAGGTATCCTTCCACTAATTCTCTGCGCCGTTTTTTCTGGCGGATGGTTTCCAGAAGCTCCGACAATTCCGCATTCGTGGGATCGAGACCACAAGCCTCTTGCAGATCACCGATCGCTGCTTCATAGCGCCGGTCGGCGGCGGCTTCCTCGGCTTGCTGACGTAACTTCCGGATTTGTTCCGCACGCTGGCGCATGGTCAGGTTTTGCTGCACCTGCGCAATCATCTGGCGCGCCCGGGTATGCTGGCTGTCCACTTTCAACAACTGCAGCAGAACGTCTCGGGCCGTGGTGTATTGCTCTTCCCGCACCAGGCGTTCCGCCCGCTCGATCCATTCGGTAACTTGTTCCTTCTTTAACTCATGGGCCAGCGACGAGACCTCGGCGGCCATTTCGTCGGCAGTGGAATAGCGGTCATCCGGTTTTTTCGCCAGGGCACGATCCAGAATGCCATCCAGGGCGGGAGGATATTCCTGGAGAAATTGACTCAGAGGAGGGTGATTTCCAGACAGGATCTGCTGCACGATCGCGTAGTCACCCTTGAAAGGGAGCTCCCCGGTCAGCAACTCGAACAGCATGACTCCAACCGAAAAAATGTCAGAGCGGCCGTCGAAGGCCTCATTTTTCAGCCGTTCAGGCGCCATGTACTGGACGGTGCCGATCACGTGTCCCGTGCGCGTAAGGTGCCCATCGGTTTTTTCCTGGCGGGCAATGCCGAAGTCCAGGAGTTTTGCGATGCCGTCTGGTTCCACGATGACGTTGGCGGGTTTGACGTCGCGGTGAATCACGTCATTGCGATGGGCGTATCCCAGCGCGTAGCAAACCTGCTCGATGATCTTCAGCTTGAAGGCTAGCGGCAGACGCTGCCCGGAGCGGATGAGCTTGTCCAAAGGATCGCCGGACAGATATTCCATCACGATATAAGGGAAGCCGTCCTGCTCGCCCAAGTCGTACACGATGACGATGTTGGGATGTTTCAGAGCCGCGGTCTTGGCGGCCTCGCGATAGAAACGCTGCAGCATTTCCTGGTCGCCGGCGAAACCTTCGGTCACGGTCTTGATCGCGACCTCGCGGTTCAGTTGGCGGTCAAACGCGCGGTAGACCATACCCATTCCACCGCGACCGAGAAGATCGATCACTTCATACTTGCCGATGCGTTTGATCGGTGGAGTGGTCACAGGAATCTGTATTCGACTCACGTAGAAAGCTGGGGGAATGGCTTCTCTAAAGACTACCGATGACGTTGGAATCGTCGACGCCGGAATTGCCACGCATCCGGAGCGTCGAATAAGTTTACTCCTGCCAGCCCGACTCGACCAGCCAGAAGGATCTCGCGCGATCGAACTCGTGCGAGCTAGGCGGAACTGCCCGGCCAGACCATGTTGAAGTTTTCCCGCAGGAATTTCTTGGCTTCCTCGCGTTCCGGCGTCGAAGCATCTGTAGTTGAGTTCAGGTAGAGGATGTAGGACTCGGCGGTGCCGTCAGTGTCGCCGTCCATGACGCGCTTGCGCGCCTGCGCCAGAATCTTGCCGGGGAGCGACCGGACCTTCTCCTTCACATCCTCAATCAAGGCGATGCGGGCCGCGATCTCGACGTCGCCGAGGAACTGGGCTTCATCGGGCGGAGAGCCGGTTTGTTTTATGCCCTTGGTGTCCGTCGGATTCACGTTTTCCAGCATGACGAACTGCTTCTGATTCGACCTCTTGACCGACGGGTTCGAGGCGATGGTGTTGCCGTTGGAGTCGACGACGCGGAATCCGAGTTCGACCACCGCGCTCAAATCAATGGTCCGCCGGGTATAGCTATAGGGCTTCACCACGTCGCTCAGAATTGTTTTGGGGATCGTGTCAAGCTTGCGGTGAGCCTCCGCAACTTTCTTTTGAGCAGCATCGGCCGCGTCGGTCGCGGTTTCGATTTCCTTCTTCTTGCCGTGCGCCTGCGCGCCCTCGAGTAGCTTTTGCTGTTTCTGCAAATCCAGGTTTGCGTCTTCGTAATCGCGGTTTGCTTTGTTCCAGTCTTCGTTCGGTATTTCCCGTTCGCTGGCGCGGTATTCGGAATCCAGCGACTCGATCGTCGGTTTGGAAACCGGCCGGTGTTCCACGACGTCGCCGATGAGCGTGAAGTTCGGATCGACCGGAGTTGCATCGGAGGCGCGGATAATTCTGACCGGAAGATCTGTGGTCTCCAGCCCGGTGGCAATCGCGTCCTGCAGTTGATCCGCGAATCCGGCGCTGTCGCGCCGCGAAGTCTGGTCGCGGAAAACTACTTTTATCGAAAGCGTGGAACGTACGTTGTGAATGGCGCTGAACTTCGTGCGCTCGTCGCGGACATCGCCGCGGTTCTGCTGGTACTGCTGAGCCTCATCCAGGTACAGCCAGGCGAGGCCAACCCCCGATCCCAGCGGCTTATCCAGAAATTTCTTCGCCTGCACCACGTAGTAGTCGCTGAGGGTTTGGGCCAGCAGATCCAGGCGGAGCTTAAGGTCCTGGTCGTCGGGCCGCAGGGTGGTGGCGGCCTGCAGATAGTTATAAGCCTTCTGCACGCCGATCTCGTCCGTGCGTCCCTGAATCGGCACGTGAGCATCTTTCAGTTTCTTGGCCTCGTCCGAGGCGGCCTTCACATAGTCCGGTTCGAGCGTCTGCATCTGGTCCTTGACCAAGGCGCGCGGTGCATCCGGCAGGTTGGCCAGAACTTCATACGCTTCGATGAAGTTCTTCTCCTGCTGGAACGCGGTGCTCTGCTGCACCGCGGCATCCGCGGCCGCCTGGTTGGAGGACGAGACAAATTCCGCCAGCGCCTGCCTGAGCGCGGTCGCGGCTTCGGATGTCGGTTTGAGATCGGAAGCTTTCTTGTACTCCTCCACGGCGTCATGCCACTTCTGGGTCGAAGCGTCCTCCTTGCCGCGATCGAAGTGGAACTTGTATGCGGTATCGATGATGGCAGCGATGCGAGGTTCTTCGTCGGCAAAAGAGCGAAACTCGGCCACCGCGGTGACGGCCTCATCATAGTGCTGAGAGGCCATCATCGATTCGGCACTGCGCAGGGCGCTATCGACCCGCTTGCTCTCGTCGGCAATCTTGCCCTGTAAAGCCAACCCCTGGTCAAAATGAGCATCGATCTCCAACGCGTGGTCGTCCAATTGGCGGGCATTGGCCAGATGAACGTATCCGGCGGTGTGGCTGGCCAGCGCTTGCTTGTAGGCCTGCAGTTCGGCATTGCCCTTGCCGGCAAGGAGCACCAATTCCGCGCGAACGTTTTCGTGGAGTTTGGCAGCCCCTTCGTTGGCGGGAAGCAGATCGTTTACTTGACCGGCCCGCAAAAAGGCCGTCCTCAGTTCAGGATATGCGGGAGATGCCGCGGAGGCAGAGGCGTGGTAGGAAGCCAATCCGTCCTCGCCCTCCTTCAGTAAGATGGTCGCGAGAGCCTGCTTGCCCAAATCCGCGTGCGCGGCTTTAGGATAACGGCTCAGATAGTCCTGCCACTGGGCAACCGAATGAGCGCGGTCGGCGCGGAGATACTCCCCCAGTTCCGTGTCAGGCGCCGCCACAAATACGATCTTTACGCCCGGCTTGAACGCCGGTACCTCGGTTGTTCCCTCGGGCGACGAACTCAGTACCTTCCCCTGCAGCGCAGCCTTGTCCGCCAGTTGCGCGGGAGTAAGAGACTCATCTTTGTCGAATTTCAAATTGGAGGGAACCACACACTCCGCCGCCGAACCGCGGGTGAGGTTCATGATTCCCTGGGCGTCCCGCTCCAGCGACGTGACCGAGGAATTCAACGGAATCTTCAGAAGCTTGCCGTAAGACGACTTGTTGATCTGAGTTGCATTACCGCAGGAACGCACCTCGGCCTTGCCGTTGATCAGCACATCGCTCAACTCAACGAAGGCAGCGCCGTTTGGCCCGTCAAACAGCTCGATCGCCGTCAGAGCAACATCTTTAGGGTAGACCGCGGGACCTGTGAAAAGAACCAGAGCCAGAGCTATGCAAGCTCTCTTTACAGAAGACAGCAGACGCAATTCTCCATGAAACATCCAACGTCGTGGCATACACTCCCCGAGATAACGGCAACTGCCATAAATTCGCCCTGCGCAGGTGCCCCGTATCATACTCACAGTTTGGGCGAAGTCAAGCGGCGCCCAAGTGACAGACCGGGGGCACGAGAGTGCCAGCAATCCGCCGGGCAAATATTTGCTTGGGGTGCTGATTTGGCGTAACCTACACCCGAGTTTCAAGCCAGCCGAAACCTGAAGAATGACGCAGTACGAGCAGAAAACCGACAGCCGGGAATTCGAGGTTGCCAATCCTGACCAGAACATGGGTCCGTGGAGCGGCAATTCGCCTACCGGTGCCGCCGACATCGCGATTCGTCTTTGGGGTCCGGCCACCTCGGACAGTCGCGTGCCTTTGACGTGGAAGGCCGAAAGCGCTCTGGTTTGTATGATCGCGGATCTGGTGAGTGCGAGCCGCGGCCATATTGCCGAGGAATCGCCGGGAGTCATGGCGGCGCACTTCGACAGTTGCCGGCAGGCGGTCGTTGCCGCCAAGCGGATTCAGACCTCGATCCTGGAGTTTCTAACCTGCCGTCCCGGCGAACGCATCGGCGGGGCAATCCTGGTCTATCAGCCGCGGACGGCTGACCCGACCGGTCTCAGCGGCGAGTTGGTGCAACTCGAGTTGGAGCAGGCCAAGCCTGGTCAAATCCTGCTGGCGGAGAATGTTTCTCGGCGCTTGCGCGATCTTCCCGGCATCGAGTTTATGGCCTCTCCCGAGCCGGGCGGAGACGGACCGACCGGATTGACGGAGTTGATCTGGACCACGGCGCAGCGAGTTGCACTGATGCAAGAGTCGGTTGGCGATGGGACCGAGTCCATGGGCGTAGATGTTCCGCCGGTGGGCGCAACCCTGATCGTCAATACTCCGATCGTCCATTCTCCGAACGTGGATTCTCCTTTTGCGCGCCGCGGGCCGACCAATGACGCTGCGCCGCCGACGGGGCGCACACAAGACTCCATTATCAAAGACCGTCCAGAAAAAGACCGGCCAGAAAAAGACCGCCCGGAAAAAGACCGCCCGAAACCTGGGTCGCGTCGCATCACCGAGTTGACTCAGAAGGCAGGCAGTTCGCTGACCGAAGAACTCGAGATCGGCGAGCGCCCGCTGTTCTCGCGCACCCGGGTGATCCTTGGCGCCGTCGCGATAGTTCTGGTGGCAGCGCTGATCGCCGTGCTTTTCCGGCCGACACAGGCTTCCAGACCGAAGACTGCGCCACCGCAAGGCCAGACTGCCGCAACCACAACGGGAAGCACAGACCAGAAGACACCAACTACGGACCAGAAGACACCAACTGGGGACGAAACTGGGGCCAAGCCGGCGTCGACGGAAGGCACGACTGACAAATCACAGCCCCACGATTCTGGCGGGGTCTTACAGCATCAGGAATCTCCCAAGTCGCCAGATGGTCGCGTGAAGAACAAGAAAGACAAGAAAGAGAGCAAAGAAAGCAAAGAGAATTCGGACGAGCCTCAGCCTCTGGATGAGTACGGCGGGTTCTCACAGAAGGACATTCCGAAGTTGCTGGAATTCGCTCAAGCCGATACTCAAAAGGGCGACTATCCCAAGGCCCGAAGAGAGTATTCCACGATCTTAAAGCTGCAGCCGAAGAATCAGGATGCAAAAGACGGGCTGCACAAGCTTGATCTCATTCAGCGCGACCAGCAATGATGCCTTGCCCTGATGTGTTTCCGATTTCGGCCCGGGCCAGTTCTAACAGCTAGAGTCCGTTCTCGAGTGCAAGGATACGGAACGCACCGAAAGGAGCTGTCGATGCCGAAACCATTCGACTTCGGTGGAGTTAATCTGACCGCGGGCGAAGATAGTTCAGGCGCACAACCATCAGCGGAAACTCCCTTCTGCATTGCGATTCTCGGCGACTTCAGCGGGCGTGCCAACCGCGGAATTTCCGCCGCCAAAACTATCGGCAAGCGCCGCGCCTGGCTGGTTGATCGAGACAACTTCGACGAAGTCCTGTCTCGCTCGGGCGCTGAAATTCAGTTGCCGATGGACGAGAGTGGCGCGTTACATTTGCGGTTTTCTGAGATCGAGGATTTTCATCCTGACCGCATTTTCGAGCGTCTTGAAATCTTCGGCAAATTGCGGGACCTGCGCGGACGCCTGCAAGATCCCTCGAGCTTTCAAAAAGCGGCGGAGGAGTTAGGGCTGCGTTCGCGCGATTCCGTGCAGCAGCCGGGAAAGCCCGCCCCTGCCCCTGCGCCTGCGGTTGCGCCTAGTGCGGTGCAGTTAGCTTCCGGCAGCCTGCTGGACGAAATGATCGAGCAGACTGTGATTGAGCAGAGCAAGTCTCGCGGGGTCGCGGACCGGCCGCGACGTTCGACTGATGAAGTACACGAGTTTGCGCAACGAGTAGTGGCCCAACATCTGGTGAGCACCCCAGATCCTCGCCAGCCGGAGATTGTTGCCGTCATCGATCGCGCGATTGGCTCGCTCATGAGGGCGGTTCTGCATAATCCGGATTTTCAGGCGTTGGAGGCCGCGTGGCGGGCAACGTTCCTTCTGGCTCGGCAACTTGAAACCGGCTCTCAGCTCAAGCTCTACCTCATCGATATTTCCAAGCAGGAGCTGGCGGCGGACCTGAGTTCCGCTATTGACCTGCGGGATACCGGGCTCTACCGGCTTCTGGTGGAGCAGGGCATTGCCACACCTGGGGCAGAGCCGTGGTCGCTCATGGTGGGAAGTTACAGCTTCGGTTCGGCGAGCGAAGACGCCGGGCTGCTATCCCGTATGGCCAAGATCGCAAGCCTCGCCCGGGCGCCATTCCTGGCCGCGGCCAGCCCGCATCTTCTGGGATGCTCTTCGTGGGCGTCCACCCCGCAACCTCGAGAGTGGAAAGCCCTGCCGCCGGACCTTGCCCGCGCCTGGGCCGAACTCCGGCACTTGCCGGAAGCTGGCGCCGTTGGACTGGCGCTTCCGCGGTTCCTGCTGCGGTTGCCGTACGGGAAGAAGACCTCCCCGCTGGAATCCTTTGCATTCGAGGAGTTTTCCGACCTGCCGGCTCATGATGAATACCTGTGGGGCAACCCCGCGTTTGCGGTTGCTCTGCTGCTGGCTCAATCCTTTAGCGGGGCCGGATGGGAGATGCGTCCAGGCGCGGGGATGGAGATTGACCAGGTGCCGCTGCATGTTTCGGTAAGGGGAGGCGAGTCGGAGTCGAAGCCCTGCGCCGAGGTCCTGCTCACCGAGGATGCAGTCGAGCGCATTCTGGAGGAAGGCCTGATGCCGCTGGTTTCGTTCAAGGACCGGGACAGGGTCCGGCTGGTGAGATTTCAGTCGATTGCCGACCCGCTGCGAGGGCTGGCGGGGCGGTGGGACAATTGACCTTGCCCGTAGATTCACCACCATAGTAGCCAGTCTGGGCTGTCGACAACTACCAGACAATGCGTTCTCGACTGGCAGATCATCGAATTGCGGATCATCGCACTGCGGATCATCGCACTGCAGATCATCGCACTGCAGATCATCGCACTAGGGTCTCTGCGGGATTCAAATCTGCCCTGCGCCCTCAAAACAATTTTCCCAACGTGACGCATTTGTCCCTGTCTACGATGAAAAGTAGGGCCATCTGGCCGGGGCTGACCGTGGATTCGTTGAGGAAAAGCGTTTCTGCAAGAAAAAAGAGGCTAAGTGCTTGACTGTAGTTGGAGCTTGTGATAAACCGTAGCACCACGACCCGTTCGGTCAGATGGCGCTATGTCTGGCTACCTTCGGGATGGGGGCCCCCTGACCGCTACGTTCCCCGGTCGACTGCAAAACCGGAATTCGTAATTCTAGAAACGGCACTTCCTCGAAAACTGCGAAGAAGTAGGGAGAAAACATGGCAAAACCGAGCACACAGCACAAATTGGACCGGGTGCGACCGCCCCGGGTTCAGATTACCTATGACGTTGAAACCGGCGGCGCGATCGAAATCAAGGAATTGCCGTTCGTGGTCGGCGTCCTTGGAGACTTCACTGGACAACCCGAACAACCGCTACCCAAGCTGAAAGAGCGTCGCTTCGTCGAGGTGACGCCCGACAACTTCGATTCCGTCCTGGAAAGCATGAAACCGCATCTCTCATTTGCGGTGGAAAACAAGCTGAGCGAGGACTCCAGCGCAGGCCAACTCCGGGTGGATCTCAGATTCAAGAGCCTGGAAGACTTCGAGCCCGAGCAAGTGGCGAGGCAAGTGAAGCCGCTGAAAGAACTGCTCGACCTGCGGACCCGGCTCAACGATCTGAAGGGCACGCTGCAGACCAACGATAAGCTGGACGAAGCCTTGCTCGACGCCGTGAGCAAGACCGAAAAACTCGACAAACTGAAAGCCGAAGTCGGCGAGAAGGGGGAACCCAATGCCTGAGACCCAGAAAGTTGCTGGCAATACGGCCGTTGTAGAGCAGGCCGCGGAATCGAGTCTGCTCGACCAGATTGTTGAAAAGGGAAGGTTCAGCGACCCGAGCGCGCGCGAGCGCGGCAAGGGGCTGATCAAGGAATTCGTTGCCCAGGTTCTCGAAGGGTCGATGACGCTGGGACGCGATGCCGACCAGATGATCTCCGCCCGCGTGGCGCAGATCGACCATCTGATTTCGCTGCAGTTGAACGAGGTTCTGCACAACGCCCAGTTCCAGAAGCTGGAATCCACCTGGCGCGGACTGAAGTATCTGCTCGACCAGTCGGAAACCGGCACGCAACTGAAGATTCGCATCCTGAATGCGTCGAAAAAAGACTTGCTGCGCGACTTACAGCGCGCTCCCGAGTTTGATCAGAGTGCGATGTTCAAGAAAGTCTACGAAGAAGAGTACGGCATCTTCGGCGGCGAACCCTTCGGCGCGCTAGTTGGCGACTACGAGTTCAGCAAGCATCCTGAAGACCTGGAACTGCTGGAGAAAGTCTCGCAGGTGGCGGCAGCCGCTCACGCTCCGTTCCTTTCGGCAGCGTCGCCGGAATTGCTGAACATGGATAGCTTCACCAACCTCGACCAGCCTCGCGACATCGGCAAGATATTTGACAGCACCGAGTACGCGAAGTGGAAGGGATTCCGCGAGAGCGAAGACTCGAAGTATGTCTGCCTGACGTGCCCGCGCATCCTGATGCGTTTGCCTTACGGCAGGGACACGGCTCCGGTGGAGGGCTTCAACTTCGAAGAGGGAGTCGACGGCACCGATCACTCCAAGTATCTCTGGGGCAATTCCGCTTATGCGCTCGCGTCGAAAATGACGCAGGCCTTCGCCACCTACGGGTGGTGCGTGGCCATTCGAGGCGTTGAGGGCGGCGGCCTGGTCGATGGGCTTCCTTCTCACACCTTCCGCACCGATGAAGGCGACGTGGCGCTGAAGTGCCCGACCGAAATCGCCATCACAGACCGCCGTGAAAAAGAACTGGCGGACCAGGGACTGGTGTCGCTGGTTCATTGCAAGGGGACGGATAAGGCTGCATTCTTCAGCATCCAGTCCTGCAACAAGCCCAAGCTGTACGATAGCGATTCGGCCTCGGCGAATGCACGCATTTCGGCGCAATTGCCCTATATGATGGCCACCTGCCGCTTCGCGCACTATTTGAAGTCGATGATGCGCGACAAGATTGGCGGCTTCATGTCGAAGGACGAATGCTGGCGGTTTCTGAATCGCTGGATCGGCCAGTATGTGACGCAGGATGACAAGGCCAATCAAACCACCAAGGCCAAGTTCCCCCTGCGAGAGGCGCGCGTGGACGTGGAAGAAGTCAAAGGCAAACCCGGCGTCTACCGGGCCATTGCCTACCTTCGGCCCCACTTTCAACTGGATGAACTCAGTGTGTCGCTCCGGCTGGTGGCGGAATTGCCGGCTGCTGCGAAGTAGATGAACCCGCTGTACCTGGTCGGAGCTTCAAACAAGGCCCTCAGGGTCCTTGAATTTCAATGTGTGGTTTAAGGAGGAATATGGCAAGTGATGCGTATCTTTTGATAGACGGAGTCAATGGGGAATCCCAGGCGCAAGGGATGACCAACAACATCGAGTTGGATAGTTTTTCGTTTGGTGCTTCGAACCCGGCTGACGTTGGCGGAAAAGGCTTGTCTGCGGGCAAGTGCTCGCTTTCGGACTTCAGCTTTACCTGCGCGGTCGACCAGGCGAGCTACCAGATTTTGAAAGCTCTTTACAATGGAACTCACATCGCCAAGTGCACCTTCTCCCTTCGCAAATCGACGGGTGCCGCGACTCCCTACACCTACCTGTCGGTCGAGATGACCAATTGCTACCTCACGAGCAACAGCATCGGTGGTGGCTCACAGGGCGTTCCCTCCCAAAGCGTCAGCATTGCGTACGAACAGATCAATTACCAGTACTACACGCAGGATACGTCGAGTGGTGCGGTTCAACAGGCAGGAGCCGCAACCTACAACATTGGCGCCGTGCAACAGAGCTAGTCAGACGGCGACCGAACGTTATTTCGAAAACGTCACTTCGAGAACGTTGGTTCGAAACGGGAGGCATCTCCGCAGCCGGCTTGGTCCGGGCGGAGGTGCCTCCACGCTCTAAAGGAACGTCCGGCGAAAAGATTTGTTTTGCTGGAAAACGAGCCGGCGGTCGTTTGCAGGATCCATTCCAGATCGTGGGTGCGCGATGACTCCACAAGAGTTGTACCGAGCGGGCCGGCTGACGGATGCAATCAAGGCGTTGAGCGCCGAATTGCGCGACAATCCGACCGACGTCAAACGCCGTACCTTCCTCTTTGAACTCCTCTGCTTTGCCGGCGAGTATGATCGCGCGGACAAGCAGTTGGAAGTGTTGGGACAGGCCGGGCCCGATAGCGAAATGGGTGTGCTGCTCTATCGCAGCGCGCTGTTTGCCGAGCGCCAGCGCCATGATTTGTTTGAGCGGGGCGAGCTTCCCGCTGAAAAGGATGACGCCGAATCGAATCGCGGTGGAGTCGTGAATAGCAAGCCTTTCAGTTATTTCTCCGACGCCGATCCTAGAACCGGAGCCAGACTTGAGCTGTTTGCCGCGGGAAACTACCTGCTGCTCCCGCTGGAGCACGTAGCCTCCATTCAAATTCCGCAGCCGCAGCGACTGCGGGATCTTCTGTGGACGCCGGCCGCGGTGCGCACGACACCTTCGTTTAAAGGAACAGAATTGGGAGAAGTGTTGCTCCCGGTGCTGGCTCCGTTTTCGTGGCGGCATCCGGATGAGACCGTGCGCCTGGGACGTATGACGGTCTGGGAGCAGCCTCAAGGTTACGAATATCAAGTTCCGTTTGGACAAAAGATGTGGGTGGTGGACGAAGAGGACATCTCATTCCTTGAACTGCGAGCACTCGAGTTCAACCCAGCCTCTGTGGCCGCCTAATCTATCATGCCCCTTCCCGACGATTTGTTGATCCCCATTGAAGGGCCGAATCCCAGCGGCGCGAACCTGCGCTACGATCCGGTCTACGACAAGATTAAGGAAGCGCGGCGCGAGGAAGACCAGCCTCCACCGGGGATGACCGAGCGCGACCGCAAGGTTCCCGATAACCTGCTGGTGATCAAACTCGCCACCGACCTCTTCACCAAGAAGACCAAAGACCTGCAGGTTGCCGCCTGGCTCACCGAGGCATGGCTCAAGCAGAAGGGTTTTGGCGGCCTGAAGGACGGTCTTGCTTTGTGTTTGGGGCTGGTCGATAAGTTCTGGGATACGCTGTACCCCGAACTGGAAGATGGCGATGCGCAATCCCGAGGAGCGCCTCTGGGATTTGTCGCCATGAAACTGGATATTCCGATCAAGCTTGTGCCGGTGGTGGAGAAGGCGACGTACGGCCTGCTCGATTACCAGCAGTCCCGGGATCTGGGCTACGAGGATCAGGCCAAGACCGACGAAGCCAAGAAGAAGCGCGCCGCCGCGGTCAAGGAAGGCAAGCTCACTCCTGAGGTTTTCGATAAGGTTTTCGAAGAGACGCCGAAAAAGTTTTATGCGCAGGCGGAGCAGGATCTTGACGCCTGCTTGAGCACGCTTGCGCAACTCAGCAAGATGTGCGACGAGAAGTTCGGGGAGGACGGCCCGTCCTTTGCCCCGCTGAAGGCCTCGGTGGAAGGAGCGCGGCACGTAATCCACGGTTTTCTGCAGAAGAAGCGCGAGAAAGAACCCGATCCCGTGGAAGTGGTTCCAACCGGCGAGGCTGCGGGCGCCGAAGGAGAAGCTGCGGCGGCGGAAGGTGGGGGCGCTGCGGTACGCACCGGCGTTCTGATTTCGCTGGACACCTCGTCGGAACCTCCCGACCGCGTCGATGCGATTCGTAAAGTGGCGGAGGCGGCGGCATTCCTGCGGCGGCGCGAGCCCAACAGCCCTGCTTCCTATCTGATGTTGCGCGGCCTGCGCTGGGGAGAGTTGCGCGCGGCCATTGATCTGGCGGATCCTACCCGGCTGGAAGCGCCGCCCACCGAACTCCGCCGGCATTTGAAAAAGTTGCTGCTGGACAAGAAATACGAGCAACTGCTGGAAGCCGCCGAGAGCGCCATGGCGCTGCCTTGCAGCCGCGCCTGGCTTGACCTGCAGCGCTTTGTGGTGGAAGCCTGCGATGCCCTGGGCGGCGGTTACGAAGCGATTGCCCGAGCCATCCGTTCGGAGTTGAAGGCGCTGGTCACCGATATTCCGCAACTGCTGGATGCCACCCTGATGGACGAGACGCCGGCGGCGAATGCCGAGACCCGTGCCTGGCTGGTGGCCCTTAGCCAGGCGCCCTCCGAGCCAGCTTCCCCGGCGGAAGCACCGCTGCGCGCCGCCGCCAGTTCCAACGGTCTGGGATCGAGATGGCCGGGGCAGCCAACGGACGCGTATGCCTCGGCGGTGCAAGCCCTGCGCGAAGGCCAGGAGCGGAAGGCGTTTGAGATTCTGCAACAGGATATTGCGCGCAAGCGCTCCGGACGGGAACGGTTCCGCCGCCGGATGCAACTGGTCGAGATCTGCGCATCTACCAACAAACCAAACGTCGCGCAGCCCATCCTGGACGATTTGGCCGCAGCCATCGAGAACCACAAGCTCGACGAGTGGGAAGATCCGGGCGTGGTGGCCGGCGCATTGGCCACGATCATGAAGATGAGCACCAAAATTCAGGCAGACAAGGCTCAGCAACAGAAATTGTTCGAGCGCATCTGCCGCCTCGATCCGGCACAAGCGCTGGGGGACGGGAAGTAATTCATGACCAGGCGAGATGCTACCGGACCGGTCACGCTCTCGGTACTGGACCGGCTCATCGATCGGGATCCGAAGAACAACTCGGAGATTCCCTTTAACCGCGCTCAATCCTTACGCGAGCTGAAATCGGCCTTGAAGCGCGATCTGGAATGGCTGCTCAATACCAGAAGGACAATCGAGCCTGCTCCTGACTCGGCCTCGGAGACGGTTCGCTCGGTCTACCAATACGGGTTTGCGGACATCTCTTCCAAGTCGGTTTTGTCGACCCGCGACCATAGCGATCTGGTGCGCGACATGGAATCGGCGATTGCGATTTTCGAACCACGGTTAAAGCGCGCCAAAGTGCGCATGGAGCCAGTGGAAGGCAGCTATCGAAGCTTGAAATTCGTGATCGAAGGACTGTTGTGCATGGATCCTGCACCCGAGCCGGTACGCTTCGATACGGTCCTCGAGCTGGGCAAAGGCGAGTACGAAATCAAGGGAGCCGACCTTGCGCAATGAGCTGAGGAATTACTACGAGAGCGAGCTCACGTTCCTGCGCCAGATCGGAGCGGAGTTCGCGGACAAGTATCCGAAGATCGCCTCCCGCCTGGTGCTGGAGCCGGATCGCTGCGAGGATCCCCACGCGGAACGGATGCTGGAGGCCTTCGCGCTGCTGGCCGCGCGGGTTCACCTGCGGATCGACGACGACTTTCCCCAGATCACCGAGGCGCTGCTCAACATCCTTTATCCGCATTATCTGCGGCCAGTGCCCTCGATGTCGGTGGCGCAGTTTCACACCGATGCGGAACAGGGCAAGCTCACCAGCGCCCTGAAGATTCCGAAAGGAACTGTTCTGTATTCGCGTCCGGTGGAAGGAGTGCCGTGCAAGTTTCGGACTTCCTACGAAACCACGTTGTGGCCCTTTAAGATTTCGCAGGCGCAATGGATGACGCCCGACCGCATTCGCCCGGCGTTGCGCGCGTCGGAAGCGGCGGTCCTGCGCGTTGAACTGGAATGCTTCCAGGATGTTTCTTTTGAAAAGCTTGAGCTGGAAACGCTGGCCTTCTATCTGAATGGCGAAAGTGCGGTCGTTCACGGGCTGTACGAACTGTTGTGCCGGAACTGCGTCCGTATTTTGCTGCGCGATCCGGCGAACCCGAAAACTCCGGTACGCGAAATTCCGGTGAAGAATCTGCAGCCCATGGGCTTCGGAGAAACCGAAGACGTGCTGCCGTATCCCAGGCGCTCGTTTGTGGGCTACCGGCTGCTGCAGGAGTACTTCGCCTTTCCCGAGAAGTTTTTTTTCATGAGTCTCAGCGGGCTTTCGGAGCTGCAGCGCGCGGGACTCACCTCGAAAGCCGAGATTCTGTTCATGATCTCGCCCTTTGAGCAGGACGGCCGCCAGCAGCGCCTGGAAGTCGCGGTCAATCCGAAGACGCTGCGTTTGGGATGCACTCCCATCATCAACCTGTTTGCCCAAACTGCCGAACCCATCCTGATCGATCAGACCCGGTATCAATATCCGATCGTGCCCGATGCGCGGCGCCGCCAGACCATGGAAATCTATTCTGTAGACGAGGTTGTCAGCACCGACGCTGAGACCCATCAGACGGTGACGTACCACCCGCTCTATTCGGAGCGGCACGTCGTACAAGGAACGACGCCGGCGTATTGGTACGTGACCCGCTCGCCCTCGACCCGCAAGGGCGACGACGGTACCGATGTTTTTCTTTCGCTGGTGGATCTCTCGGCTCGTCCGCTGCAACTGGACTACGACACGGTGACCGTACGGAGTACCTGCACCAATCGCGATCTGGTGACGCGCTTGCCCTTCGGCAGCGAGACCGGCGATTTCGAAATGGCGGGGGCGGCGGCCATCAAGCGCATTGTGGCGCTGCACAAGCCTACTCGGACCCTGCGTCCTCCGCTGGAAGGAAAGACTCTGTGGTGCCTGATTTCGCACCTGTCGCTGAACTATCTTTCCATCGTGGATGACGGCAAAGAGGCGCTGCAGAAAATTCTTGAGCTGTACGATTTCTCCGAGTCGCCGGATACCAAGAAACAGATTGGCGGAATCACCTCGGTCGACGCGCGCCGGCACTTCACCCGGGTGATCTCGGAACACGGGATCGGATTCGCGCGCGGCACGCGGGTGGAAATCGAATTCGATGAAGAGCAGTTCAGCGGTGGCGGCGCCTATCTGTTCGCCAGCGTGCTGGAAAAATTTCTGGGTTTATACGTGTCGATGAACAGTTTCAGCCAGTTGGTGGCGCGCAGCCGCCAGCGAAAGGAGCCGTTGGAACAGTGGCCACCGAGAGCGGGACAATCCGTTCTGATCTAGCCGCTTCTGAGGTCGGCGAGAAGCTCCGTCGCGAGCCTTTCTCGTTTGATTTCTTCCAGGCGGTGCGTCTGCTCGAACGCTTTTTCCCGGAGCGGGCGTCGGTCGGCCACTTCACGCATCCCGAGACTGAGGTCGCGCGTTTTGGAGCGCATCCCTCGCTGGCGTTTCCGGCCAGCCAGATCCAGTCCATGCAGTGGCCCGGCGAGGATTCGCCTGACGAGCAGCCCGAGCAGAAACCGGTTCACATGACCGTCAATTTCATGGGGCTGACCGGTCCCATGGGAGTTCTTCCCAACCCGTACACGACTCTGCTGATCGAGCGGTTGCGATACAACGACTCCTCGCCGCGGGATTTTCTGGATATTTTCAATCACCGGATCATCTCCCTTTTTTATCGTGCCTGGAGAAAGTACCGCTTCGATGTAGCCTGCGAGCAGGGCGAGCGCGATCTTTTCTCGCGGCATCTTCTCAGCCTGCTCGGATTGGGCACCGACGGCTTGCGCGACCGGCAAGCGGTGTCTGACGATACCCTGATCTACTATGCAGGTCTGCTGGCGCAGCGCCCCCGCTCGGCGCAGGCCTTGCAGCAGATTCTGGCCGACTACTTCGAGGTGCCTGTCCAGATCGAACAATTTGCGGGAGGCTGGTATCGCCTGGATCCTGAAACTCAGTGCAATTTGTCGGAAGGAAAAAGCCAGAGCGGGGAACTCGGCTTCGGCGCCGTGGTGGGCGACGAAGTGTGGAACCAGCAGTCCAAAGTGCGCATCGTTCTGGGTCCGCTCACTCTGGAGCGTTATGCGGATTTCCTGCCTGATGGCCAGTCGTATGAGCCGCTCGGGGCGTGGGTGCGATTTTTTTCCAACGATGAGTGGGATTTCGAAGTGCAGCTGATTCTCGAACGCGAGCAGGTTCCGGCTTGCACCCTGGGAGAGGAAGGTACATCTGGCCCGCAGTTAGGCTGGGTGTCGTGGGTGAAGTCGGTGCCCTTCGGCCGGGACGCGGACGATACTGTGTTGGCGCTGCGAGCAGCGGAAGGAGAAAGCCATGAATCTGAAATCACTGATCGGCAAGCTTAACGATTCGACTCGCGGCGCGCTGGAGGCAGCGGCAGGACTCTGCCTGGCGCGCACGCACTATGACATCGAGGTGGAACACTACCTGACCAAGCTGCTCGACTCTACCGACAACGATGTGGCCGCGATTTACAAACACTTCGAGATCGATACATCAAGGCTTTCCGGGGAACTGGCTCGCGCGCTGGACAAGCTGAAAACGGGAAACGCGCGCACGCCGGCGCTCAGCCCGTCGCTGATGAGGATGCTGATCGAGGCTTGGACCCTTGGCTCGATCGACTACAACGCCGGACAGGTGCGCACGGGCTTTACCATCCTCGCCCTGGTCACGAACGACGAACTCGTGCGCCTCATGCGCGACGTTAGCCGGGAGTTTCAGAAGATTCAGGCAGACTCGCTGCGCAAGGACTTCGCCTCGATTGTCGGCAATTCGAGCGAAGAGGCGCAGGCCGCGATAGCGGCCGCCGCTGCGGCGCCAGGCGCGCCCTCCGCGGGCCCACGGCCCGGCGGGAAAACTCCCAACCTTGACCAGTTCACCATCAATCTCACCGAGAAGGCGAAGACCGGCAAGATCGATCCGGTGCTGGGACGGGACTTTGAAATTCGCCAGGTGGTCGACATCCTGATGCGACGCCGCCAGAACAACCCGATTCTTACCGGCGAGGCGGGTGTGGGCAAAACGGCCGTGGTGGAGGGCTTCGCGCTGCGTGTAGCGCAGGGCGACGTGCCTCCGCCGCTGCGCAACGTCATCATACGAACCCTGGACCTAGCGCTGCTGCAGGCGGGAGCGGGAATCAAAGGCGAATTCGAGAACCGTCTGAAGGGCCTGATCGAGGAAGTGAAGGCCTCGCCCATCCCCATCATTTTGTTCATCGACGAAGCCCACACCATGATCGGCGCGGGTGGGCAGGCCGGACAAGGCGACGCGGCGAACCTTCTGAAGCCGGCTTTGGCCCGCGGCGAACTGCGAACCATTGCCGCCACCACCTGGTCGGAATACAAGAAATATTTCGAAAAAGATCCCGCGCTGGCTCGTCGTTTCCAGGTCGTGAAGGTGGAGGAGCCGATTGAAACGCAGTGCCTCACCATGTTGCGCGGCATTGTGCCTTCGCTGGAGAAGCACCACAAAGTGCGCATTCTCGATGAGGGACTGACGGCCGCAGTGCATCTTTCGCACCGCTATCTGGCCGGGCGCCAGTTGCCCGACAAAGCCGTCAGCGTGCTGGATACAGCTTGTGCGCGGCTGGCCCTGGGACAGAGCGCGACTCCGCCCGCGATTGAAGACAGCGTCCGCCAGATCGACGATTTGGCGGTTCAGCAACGCATTCTGGAACGTGAATCGCTGGTCGGAACCGACCATCGCGAAAGGCTGCAGGAGATTGCCGCCAAGAGCGCGGAAATCGAATCGCGTCTGGCGGGTCTGCGGACGCGCTTTGAGAAGGAACGTGTGCTGGTGACTACGATCCGGGATTTGCGGTCCCAGCTTGAGAGTGCGGGTTCGCAAAACGGCAACGCCGCCGCGCGTACTGAAATTCCCGGAGTGGCTACCGATGCAGGCGCACCCGCTCCGGCCGCGACAGTTCCGGCGGCGGCAGCATCGTCGGCCACAACGTCGTCTGCCACGGCTACCGCGGTCGAAGAAGCCGCCAAGCCTGTAGATGTGGCCGCGGTGCGCGCCCAGCTGGCGCAGGCCGAAGCCGAGCTTGCCACGCTGCAAGGCGAAACGCCTATGATTCGCGTCGCAGTCGACGCTCAGATTGTGGGCGAGGTCATCTCCGCCTGGACCGGAATTCCGGCCGGCAAGATGATGAAGGACGAAATCTCGACGGTCCTTTCGCTTCCGGCATTTCTCGGCCAGCGCGTGATCGGGCAGCTCCACGCTCTGGAAATCATCAGCCAGCGCATTTCAACTTCGCGCGCCCGTCTCGATGATCCCAACAAGCCGATCGGCGTTTTCATGCTGGTGGGGCCCAGCGGAGTCGGCAAGACCGAGACCGCACTCGCGCTGTCAGATCTTCTTTACGGCGGAGAGCGCAACCTGATTACGATCAACATGTCGGAGTTCCAGGAAGCGCACACCGTGTCGACGTTGAAAGGCTCGCCTCCGGGCTATGTCGGTTACGGCGAAGGCGGGGTGTTGACCGAGGCCGTCAGGCGCCGGCCGTATTCCGTTGTTCTACTCGACGAGGTTGAGAAGGCCCATCCCGACGTGCTGGAGCTTTTCTACCAAGTGTTCGACAAAGGACACATGGAGGACGGCGAAGGCCGCGAGATCGATTTCAAGAACACAATTATTATTCTCACTACCAACGCCGGCACCGATACCATGGCGAAACTGTGTGCGGACCCGGAAACCATGCCCGGCCCCGAAGGCCTGGTCAAAGCGCTGAAGCCGGAACTCAACAAGATTTTCAAACCGGCCTTTCTGGGGCGCATGGTGCTGATTCCTTATCTGCCCATTCGCGATGAGAATCTGAGACAGATCATCCGGCTGAAGCTGGGCAAGATTCAGCGCCGCATGCAGGAGAATCACAAGATCGAGATGTCGTATGATCCTGCCCTGGTGCAAGAGGTGGCGAATCGCTGCACCGAGGTAGAGAGCGGCGCTCGCAACGTGGATAACATTCTTACTAACACCCTGCTGCCCGACATTTCGCGGCAGTTGTTGGGACGCATGGCGGCGAATGAGCCCATGGAACGAATTCACGTGGGCATTGGCACCGACGGAGCCTTCGAATATCGCTAGAGAACCGGACGGCTCCGAGGGACTATATGAAGGACATCAATCTATTTGCGGTCGATCGCAATTGGTTCCCTGCCGGCCGAACCGTCGGCAGTTCCGCCACGTCCGTGGAAAAGGAGGGTGATTTCGAACTAGTCGATCCGGTTTCAGCCGGAGATCGGGTGTTTGGAATAGGGTATGTGACCCAGAGGGCGGTCTTTGTCCTGTTCGACGATTTGCGGGGGCTGGTGGACAGTCTGGAAAATTTTAAGGGCTTTTCCACGAAAGGCTTCGAGGGTCCACTGGAAGCGGGCGGGGTCAGGCTGTTAGTGATCACCTGTCATGGCCGTCCCGGCGTCCTGTTCATCGACGGCGTGGATGCGAACGGTGTCAATGCGAAGGACTTCCTCAGTCCCTCAACCATGGCGAAGTACGCATCCGACCTGACGCGGCTGGGCAAGTTCCTGGCTACGAATAATGCCTCAAAAGGAGGCGCCTCAAAGTTCGCGACCATACGCTTTGACGGATGCAATGCCGGCGCCGATACCAACAGTGCCGCGGAAGCTCGCGGCTCAGATCTGCTGGTCGCGCTTTCGCAGATCTGGGACGGAACCAGGGTTGTTGCATTCGCGGACTATGGAATAGGAAGAGGAACCAAGAAGGCTCCGTACACATTTGGCGGCGCTGAGGACTCGAACGTCTATTTTAGCGATACATCGACTGAGCCGGAATTTGGAAAATTGAAAATGATTTTCAGCAGTTGGCGGTCGGAAAATTCCCCTAACGCCAAAATTGCGCAAGACGGGATTATTGTAAAGCGGCCAGTTCGCGAGGTACTGGAGCAGCCGCGCGAAGTGATCGAACACCAGATGGCGACGCATACACTCGACCGGGACACAATTGAAGCCTTTGGCATTGGCGGCGCATCGTCGAACGGTGCGGCGTTCCGGCTGCCCGCTCCCGTTGGCGCTGCATCAAGGGCGAGCAGCATATTCCGAACTCGACCTTAATGAGTTGATTCGAGCTTATGGCAACCTATACACAAAAAGACGGCCTGATCGCGCTTTCGGTCGACGGATTGCAAGAGGACGAAGTCCTGTTACAAGGCTTTACCGGCATGGAAGGATTGTCGCGACTGTTCACGTTCCATCTCGATCTCTTGTCGCAGGAAGACTCGATTGATTTCACCAAGGTCCTGGGGAAAAAGGCAGTCGTCACCATCCAGACGGCAAAGGCCAATACGCCGCGCTACATCAATGGCTACGTGAGCCGATTCTCCCAGGGCGGTTTCGACGCCACCTTCTTCCACTACCAGATGGAAATCGTGCCCTGGTTCTGGTTTCTCACACGCCAGGCGGATTGCCGTATTTTTCAAGGCAAGAGCGTCCCCGAGATTGTGACGGAGATCTTCGACCAACAGAAGGACAAGTCGCACAAAGCAGACTACAAGATGAGCGTGAATGCCGGCGATTATGACAAGCTGGAATATTGCGTTCAGTACCGCGAAACGACATTTAATTTTGTTTCCCGGCTTCTCGAACAAGAGGGAATCTTTTACTACTTCGAGCACACGAAGGACAGTCACACGCTGGTCGCTTGTGACAACTCGGTCTCTCTCCCGGCCTGTCCTGTTTCGCCGACCGTTCCCTACGATCCCACAGCCGGCACGAGCATGGGCAGCGGGGAGCACATCTCAAATCTCCACGCGAAACGCGAATTCCGCACCGGCCAGTACACTTCGACGGATTACAACTTCGAGACACCGTCCACCAGCCTGAAAGCGGGAGAGGAAACGGTGATCAAAGTTGGAGGCAACGACCCTTACGAGATTTTCGATTATCCGGGAGTGCACACTACTCTCGACCAGGGCCAGGACTACTCGAAGATTCGCATGGAGGAACACGAGGCCGCGCACCACGTTGTTGTCGGTTCAGGGCGAGTGCGGGACTTCGCGCCGGGCAAGACTTTTACTCTCAGCACGCATTACCGCGGCGACGTGAACTCGTCTTACTTAATTACGGAAATACGGCATTCCGCCTCGGAAGGTGGAACGTACTTTTCGGATAACAACGCGATGGACGAGAACAGCTCGATCGAGTTCCACTGCATTCCAAAGTCGATTCCATACCGTCCTCCACGGGTTACTCCGAAGCCTTTTGTCCAGGGGCCGCAGCCGGCCCTGGTAGTGGGCAAAGAGAACGAAGAAATCTGGGTCGACCCGTACGGCCGGGTCGTCGTGCAGTTTTACTGGGACCGTTACGGACAGAAGAACGAGAACAGTTCTTGCTGGATTCGCGTTTCCCAGCCCTGGGCCGGCGGGAACTGGGGAGCGATCTGGATTCCGCGCATTGGCCAGGAAGTGCTGGTCAGCTTTCTGGAAGGTGACCCGGACCGGCCCGTCATCACCGGCCGCGTGTACAACGCGAACCAGATGCCGCCTTATACTCTGCCCGATTACCAGACCCGCAGCACGTTCAAGTCGCGCAGTTCCAAAGGCGGCGGCGCTTCCGATTACAACGAACTTCGTTTCGAAGATCTGAAGGGGCAGGAACAGATCTTCATCAATGCCCAGAAAGATATGGATCTCCGAGTGGAAAATGACTCGCGCGAATTCATCGGCGCCAACCGGCATTTAATTGTGACCACGAATCAGGTGGAGCAAATCCAGACGGATAAACATCTGCATGTGCAGGGAAAGCATTTTGAGAAGGTCGACTCCGACATGTCGCTGAACGTCGGCGGCAATCAGATGGAGAGTGTGACCGGCAACAAGTCGCTCAACGTTACTGGCGATCAGAAAGAAAGCGTCACCGGCAACGTTTCGCTTTCGGTTACTGGTGGAAAGATGGACTCGATCACGATGGGTTACATGATGAGCGCGTTGAGCATTCATCTCAGTGCCGAGACCGGCATCGTGATTGAATGTCCGGTGGGAATCACGCTAAGTTCGGGAGCCAATTCGATTGATATTGGCCCCGCCGGCGTGTTTGTCACGGGAACGCCGTTTGTTTACCTCAACAGCGGTAGTTCTCCTGCCAGCACCTCGGACCCCAGCTCAGGATCGCCCGACAGCCCTACCGCTCCGAACGATCCGGATACGGCCGACGACGGGAGCAAGGGAACCAAGTTGAACTGATGGTCCCAGGTCGGGTTCAAGATTCGTGGTCTTACGGCACCATCACCGTCATCTCTCCTGGCATGACGATGCTGATCACGCCCGCCCACATACACATCAGCGTAGAAGTATCGTCAAGTGTAGGCATCTCGGCAAGCAGAACAGTCGGAGCTCCCGGAACCCACGGGGCGACCGTCATGGGGATGCAGGGCATCGGAGTCAACACGCCCATCGCAGCCGCAGTGGCGGCGGCCACCATAGGATTGGCGGGCGACATGCACACCCCGAACGGCATGATGTTGACGAGGGGAATGTTGTCCATAATGTTGGCGGCTGGCATCTCGCCGGTGCAGAGGACCATGTTCGTGGGCAGGACCACCAGCGAACTCGGAGCCATGCCCATGGTGCACATCATCATCGCTCCCATGCAGACTTGCATCGGCATATGCGATTCCCCCCGCCCATTGGGCTGCCGGGCATTTTAGCAAAGCCGGAAGCGAATGCAACCGAGTAGTGAACCGGGCCGTCGCAATGTGTTCGCCGAGCGCGCGGAAAGAGTGAGGCAGATCTGATGGCAGATCCTCGAATGGTTCGCGACCCCAGCATTCCCGCCACATGTATCGCGCAACCGCTGAAACCCTTGTAGGACAGCGCGTTAACAGACTTGCTTCTCCCTGACGCGAACCCCTGCGGTTAACCCCCGAAGAACCTTAGTAACCTTGCTGAGGGGTACGGCATCTACACTATTATGAATGGAGGGTTACACAGGCGGGAGAACCCCTGAAGGGAAGCAGTATGGCGAAAAACAAATTAACCTCGGGTATGTGGCGGATTGATCCGACGAAGTGGTCGCGAGTGATCGATCGAAGTGGCCAGCCGGTGGCTTCCGTGGAAGCCGATACGGATCCCACTGCCAGCGCCAGCCTGATCGCCGCCGCACCGGATATGTTCGAATTGCTGCAAGCTTTAGAAACCGACGAGTCCATTCCGGAAAGCGTGCATGAGGAGATTCAATTGGTTCTTCGCCGCGCCCGCGGTGATTTTGGTCTCGCAGTTTTTTCCCGCAACGTCGCCAAACAAATGCGGTCGAGAACCCAGGAATGGCTGAAGTTTATGGAAGGCCTGTGGACCCCCGGCGACGGGGCAGAATAACGCTCTACTGCTTTCGAATCGCATCCTGCCTAAGCGCGGAAGAGTGTTTCCTCCCGCCTGCCGCTTTGCTCCCCGATTTGCCCTTTGCTTCCTGGCTCAGGAATTGTTATTGTGGGCAGCCGTGCTGAGAACCGCCTGAGAGTTTTCTCCAGACCGGCCTCGGCGGGGCGCGCCGCGATTCTATGAAGCAGCTGAAACCAGTTCTGTGGACCAAGGGTACGTTCCTGACCCCGCAACATCTCCAGGTGCAGGATCGCTTCATCGAAGATGCGCTCAATTTCCGTCTACAGGCTCTCAAGTTTTGTCCGTGGGGATTTCGCGAACTGTCGATCAATGCCGAGCTGCTGACCGAAGGGCAGTTTGCCGTGACGCGTGCGACCGGCATCTTCCCCGATGGACTCCTGTTCGAGATTCCCGAGGCCGATCCGCCGCCGCCGTCCAAGTCGCTCGAAGAGTTCTTCGAGCCCGAGGACAAAAGTCTCGACATGTACTTGGCCATTCCGGACTACCGCCAGCGCGGCCTCAATGTCTCGACTGGAAAAGACGGGGGCACGCGTTATCTGGCCGAGGTGACGGCCTTTCGCGACGAGAATACGGGCACGAGCGAGAAGCCGATCCAGGTGGCGCGAAAAAATATGCGGCTACTCGCGGACTCGGAGAACCGCGAAGGATCTTCCGTGCTGCGCATCGCCAACGTGGAGCGGACGCCTGCCGGCACGTTTCAACTCAATCCCCGGTTCATCCCGCCGTTGATCGAAATTGGCGCCAGCGAATATTTGGTGGGTCTGCTGCGCGGGTTGGTCGAACTGCTCTCCGCTCGCAGCACGCAGCTTTCGGCGGGGCGCCGGCAGAAAAATCAAAGCCTGGCGGATTTCACCGCCTCCGATATCGCCAACTTCTGGCTGCTGTATACCGTAAATTCCAACTTCCCTGTTTTTTCTCATCTCTACGAGAGCAAGATGGGCCATCCGGAAGAGTTGTACGCCGCCATGGTTGGACTCGCGGGTTCGCTGACCACGTTTTCGCAAAAACTACGGCCGCGCGATTTGCCGCTCTATGTACACGATTCCCTCGGGCCGATTTTCTCCGAGCTCGATGAAAAGCTGCGCTCGCTGCTGGAAACCGTGGTGCCCACCAACCTGGTTTCGCTCCCGTTGAAGCTCTCGCAGGACTCGATTTACGCCACGGCCATCGACCACGACAAGTATCTGGTAAACACGCGCATGTACCTGGCGGTGAGCGCAGAAACCACGGAAGAGAACATCATTCAGAAAGTGCCGCAGCTGGTGAAGGTCTGTTCGGCCACCCACATCGAACACCTGGTACGGCAGGCGTTGCCCGGAATTGCGCTTCGCCATCTCACCAGTCCGCCAAGCGCGATCCCGGTGAAATTGAAATACCAGTATTTCGCGCTGAACCAGGCCGGACCGGCATGGGAAGCAGTCAACCGCGCCCGCAACTTTGCCGCGTACGTTCCCGGAGAGCTTCCCAATCCCACGCTGGAATTGCTTATCCTGCTTCCGCAGGCGAACTGAAGAATTGTTGATTGTTGAATTTTGATTGCTGATTGAAAAGCCACAGGCATTTTCAATGCTTTCAATCAACAATCAGCAATCAAGAATTCCACACAAATCCGAGGCAGAATTTCCTGCGGAGCCTCTCCTCAGTGCTTCAGGGCAAAGTAGAGCACCAGCAGAACGGCAACGAAAAAAAGTACCGTCAATGTCAGGATAAGCGGCCAGTAGGAAACGGGCGGCTTTTCCGGAACCCCCGCTTTCGGAGCCTTGGGAGCGGCGGCAGGAAGCTTCGGCGCTGCCGGCGGCGCAGGAACAGCGAAAGCAGGCCTGGGCGGTACTGGCGGCGGAGGCAGGGGTGGAGGCGCCATGGCCGGAACTGCCAGGGCTGGCATGGCGAACGCGGGCGACCCCGCTGCCTTGGCCGGAGGCTCTTTTTGTGCGCCGGCAGCGTCCGCCGCAGGACTGGGGGCTCTTGCAGAAATAATTTGAGTGTATGCGCTCGGACCGCTTGGGGCCGCCTGCGGGGTGGGAGCGGGATCGCTGACCGGGCGAAAGAACGCGCCCGTGGCGCCGTCGGGAGCCAGAGCTGACGGTGGCACCGCGGGAGGCCTCGGCATCGGCGGATTCGACGGTACCGGTGCGGGGAAAATCGGCGGCGCCGGAGCGCCGTAAGGCGCTGGCTTTGGCGGCACGAACGGTTCCTTCGGAGTTGCCGGAGGGCCTGAAGCCGGAAGGCCCGATGCAGGCGGACCCGGCGCATGCAGGCCCGATGCAGGTTGAGGCGACGCAGAAAGGCCCGGCGCTGGGTTAGCGTTCGCGCGCGGCAGTCCGACGGCGGGCGGCGCGGTCGTGCTGGACATCCGCGGAGAAATCTCCGGCGTAAACCATCCTGTGAATGAGCCCGCAGGCTCGTTGCCCGCGATTCCGGGCGAGGGCAGCGGCTCTTCCGGCTGGGGTTTTACCGACCCGAACACGGACGTAAAGTCCCCAACCCTCTTTTGTGGAGCCTCCTGCCGCGGAGTTACAGCTGGAGTCTCGGTCGGAACGTCTCCGCGGAATGGCCCCTGGAAAAAGCTGGTAAACTCGCCGAGCTTGGGGCCTTCCTTAGCCGGTGGGGCGGTGACCGGAGGAGGAAAGTTCCTGGCCGCGATTTCGGGACGAAAAGGTTCGGCCGGACCCCCTGCATTCGGATCCGTTTTCGGCGCAGCGGGAATGCGCGGAGTTTCTGGAGCCCACGGAGGCGCCGAGTGCAGGCCAGACTGGCCTCCCGCGGCGCTTATCGGGGGTAGAGGCTTGGGCGGCAGAGGCGTGGCAGGCTGCTCCGCTTCCCTTGGAGGCGCGCTCGGCACGGCTGATTTCGCCGGCGCGTCGAAATCCCGCAACAACTGCGTGACTGAAGCCGCAGGCTGAGGAAAGTCCTTCGCTGAAAAATCCGCGGTGGGAGCCCTGCTTTCCGGAGTCGGTGGCGGAGGAGGCGCTGGAATCTCCTGGGTATCGCGCGCCTGCGCTTTATACTGCTTCACCCAACCACGCAGCGCGGTTTCCTCCGGCAATTTGGTGACGAGATAGGCATAGAGCGTCCCACTGTACCGGCCCGTCTCCAGCACCAGTCCCACGGGCTCTGGCGCGACTCGGCGAAAGGAATCGAGAACCCATTGCACCGTGGGCTGGTTCGGCTTCTGCGGATCGCCATGCAAAATGTGCACCAGCACCCGCTCACCTCGGATTTTGTCGTTGGCGACAAACGTCTCCACCGCGCCCGTAGTAAGCGACTCCAGCAATTCGTATTTTTCTCCGAATTTCATGCTTGGTCGTAAATCCCTTCACGATGAACTGAGGAATAGGCTCCTCGTTTCCGCAATGCCCACGTCAGATTCTTCCGGAGACCCGCTCACAGGCCGCTCCCCCCAAAGGACGCGGTTTGCCTTGACGCAGGATTATACCTCGCAGTTGCAAGCGCATCGCAAAGAATGCAGAGAGCTGAACGCCCGGAGGACGTGACAGGTTGCGCCATTACCTAGCCTCCTGCGGACTGGTCCGATGATCAGATGATGGGGTATATCTGGGAGTACCCAGAAGCCCCTCGCTTATTCGGGATTTTTCTTGACTTGCACCCTCCCCGGGATCAGAATTGCCATCAATCCTACGTCGCAGGCAACATGATCCCAGTCATTTCGGCGGAGATTCGGTGATGCCTGTAGACAACCTAACAATTCCCACGGAGTTCAAAGTTCCTGTTAGTGCAGTCAAATGTGAAGAGGATTTTCTCGCCAGGAGTTTGCGATGAAATTTGTGCCCTTGAATTTCGTGCCCAAGAAGACATTCATCCTTCTATTCCTGCTCGCCGCCTTGGTCGCTGGTGTGGCCGCAGACAAGAAGTCGGCCCCGGCCGCGCCCAAAGCAGCACCCAAGGCTCAGGCTGCGCGCCCTGCCACGAACCGCCCTGCGACGAACCGGCCTGCGACTGCAAATCGTCCAGGTGCAGCGGGCACCAGGCCTGGAACCGCGGCGGGGACAAGGCCCGGCGGCGCCAGGACGGGCACGGGGACGTTGAACAGGACTGGAAACGCCGGCAGGACCGGCGCCGGTTCGACGATGGGCAGAAACGGCGGCGCCAACGCGGGGAGAGGTGGTGCTGGTTCCGTATCCAAAGTCAACCGGCCCCTTCCCGGGAAACAGGTTGCCCTCAAGGGCGGCGGAACGGCGAGTATCCGCCCCAACGGACAGATTCGTTCCATCAATCGAAATGGGATGCACATTGAACACGGCCTCAACGGAAGCCGGCGCATTGAGAGCACGCATAATGGCGCTCGCGTCGTAACCACCGGCAGAGGTTCTGGCTACGTGCAGCGCCCTTATGTTACCCGTGGCGGCCGCACCTACGTGTCGCGCACCGTGGTCATCAATCATGTGACCTACACCAGCGTGTACCGCTCGTACTCTTACGGGGGCCACTGCTGCTATTACGGTTACCATCCTGCGTTTTACTACGGCGCCGCGTATTACGGGTGGGCCTATAATCCCTGGCCTGCGCCCGTGTATTGGGGATGGGGATGGGGTGGGGCGCCCTGGTATGGATATTACGGGGGTTACTTCGCGCCCTATCCGAGCTATCCTTCAGCCGCATTCTGGCTGACAGACTACCTGATTGCCGCAAATCTCCAGGCGGCCTATGCGGCGCAAGCGGCGGCGAACGCTGCGGCCGCGAACGGTGCAGCGGCGAACGCTGGAGCGAACAGCGGGGACCAGCAAGCCGACGCCAACGCGGGCGGCGGCGATGCGCCCGCGGCCAGTTCCGGCGCCGTGACCCTTACTCCTGAAGTCAAGGCAGCGATTGCCGAAGAAGTAAAAGCGCAACTCGCCGCCGAGCAGGCTGCAGCTGCACAACCGGCAGCCGCGGGTGGACAAGCGGGTGGACAGTCGGCAGGATCGGCACAGCCGCAGCAGGCCAGTGAGGAAGTGCCGCCTGCTCTCGATCCCGCGCGGCGCACCTTCGTAGTCGATACCGATCTGACGGTGGCCAGCGACGGCCAGGAATGCACGCTGACCGGGGGCGACGTCATCACCCGGGTTACCGACACTCCCGACGATGACAGGAAAGTGACCGTGAGTGTTGCCAGCAGCAAGAAAGCCGATTGCGCTCCTGGCAAACAGGTGGCCGTCGCCGTCGACGACCTGCAGGAGATGCACAATCACTTCCAGGAACAGCTCGACAACGGAATGAAGGAGATGGCTGCCAAGCAGGGAACCGGTGGCCTGCCGAAGGCTCCCGACACCAGTACAAAAGCGTCGGATGTTCCGCCGCCACCGCCGGATGCGAGCGCCGCAAAGGCCCTGGAAGATCAACAGGCAGCAGCCGACCAAACGGAAGCGCAGGTCGTGAAAGAGGCATTCAGCCAGGGTTCGTGAAGCGGATTGGCCGCCGATTTCGAAGAGCGAGGTTCTGATGGCCGAGTTCGAAATTGTATCCCCTGCCGACAATACGACCTTTACCATTGATCCGGGCGCATCGGCGACCGGACCCCAGATGCCGGTGATTCAGGCCGAGGCTCGGTTCAACGGCCTGACCCCAGATCCGACAACGACCGCGACCTTTAGGTGGTCGGTGAAAATTAAGTTTCAGTGCTCGGATTGCACGAACGGACGTCCAAAAGAAATCAACGATGAGTTTCAGTTGACCTCGGTAGGGGGCAAGTGCACCATCAACTTCCCCAGGATCCGTGGCGGCGCCTTGACCATCTCCGTTGCCGTGGATACTGATACGAAGTGTTACGGGATCGAAACCAAGGGACTGAAGATACAAGGGGTCAATCCTCCGAGAGGGGAAGTGAATGTTGCCTGCGGAACCGTGATCGTACAGAAGATGGTGATGCAGGAGAGCGGCCGCCGCCAGTTCGACGCAGCCGCCGATGCGGGTGTATCGGATTGCCCCTTGTTCAGCGGTGACCGCTTAGGGGGCGTGGGATTACTCCAAATTACGAACCCGAAGCCGACTGTGGAGGATCATTGGGATTGGACGGCGAATATAAGTCACGGCCTGCAAATTCTGGCTGAGAAACGCGCCGGCGCCCGCGCTTATCCCGCTCGGGTGCGGAATTCAGGCGGGTTTCAGGCGTTGGTTCAGCGCTTCAACGTTGGCCGCAATCCTCCCGCAATCATCGTCCTGCCTGACTTTACGGCGCAGCAGTTGGAACTCGACACCACGCGCGGCTATAACGGATGGGCGGGGGCCGATGCCTTCGGAAACATCCTCCACGAATTTCGCGTGCCCCTGGATGCAGCGGGGAACTTGCAGGTGAATGTTGGTCCCGACAACCGCGGCGTCATCGTATGGCAACAGGTACCGGCCGCAGACCGGCCCCAGAATACCGGCGATCCCAATTACGTCAACAACGTTTTGGGCCAACGCCCGTGAAACACGCGTCATGGCTGGTCATTAGTATCGCCATGAGCTGCGCCCTCTGCGCGTGTTCGCCTGCCCAGAGTGCTCGATCATTCCGCGGGGACTGGAACGAAGTCCGGGCGCGCGACATTTCCATTGAGATTTCGCGATCGTGGCAGTTCTCCGACGCCAAGGATTTCCACGGAACTTCAGCCCTCGATCTGCAACGCAATGTGTATTCGGTTCTGCCCTTTGACCATGCGGGAGAGTCTCGCTGGCTGCTCTTGTTGGCTGTGACTCCGCCGAATCAGAACTGTCATGCCTGCGCACCGGTGACTGGCGGCGTGATTTTCACTCGCAAGGATGGCGCGTGGGAGGCCGGATACGACCAGTCGCACATCGTCAGCATCGGAGCTAACGGTCAGCCTCCAAAGGCTCGCGTGCAAAGTTTGGGTCCGGCGCAGCCTGCAGTGGTTTTCGAGATGGCCTCAATGGCTCAGGGATTCCAGGCAACCACCCTCACTCTCGTCGCGGAAGTTCAAGGACAGCTTACGGAGGTGCTTTCGATCGAGACCCAGGAGTCCAACGAGGCTGCGGGATTACCGGAGGCTCAGACGTACAAGTGGCAGGCGAATGTGGAACCTTCCCCTTCTTCGAAGACTGATTTTCCCGACATCGTCGTGAAATCCAGCGGAACTAAGGCGGAAGAAGAAGGTCAAAAAGCTAAGCCTTATTCAGCCACCTCCGTCTACAGGTTCAGCGGCGGCGTTTACCGGTTGGTGAAGTAGGGAGAACTGCCGTTCGACCGCTTTCAACGGCGATTCTTGAGCAGCAACTCTTCCGCTTTCTGTGCCTGCTGCGCTTTTTGCAACAAGTCTTTTGCCCCTTTGCTGGGGTCGACTTCCACCGCTTTGGAGAAGGAAGCGATGGCTTCATCATACTTCCCATCGTCCATGAGTTTATTTCCGTCACTGACCAGCGAGTCGTAGGATGCCGCCGGAACCACCACCGGCGGAACTATCGCGGGAGTCACCAGGATTCGATTGATGACTTGCGTGACGTCAGGAACAGCCCCAGCCAGGTTCTCTGCCGCTTTGCGGTCTTCCGCAGTCAACACATTGCCGTCGAGGATTACTTCACCCTTGTTGGAAACTGACACTCGGAGCGCGGCCTTGCTGAGCGCTGGCTCGGTATTCAATATCCCAATGACCGCGCTCTGAATTCGTAATCGCCGAAGCGATTGGTACTTTACATAGCCCACTCCCGCTACTAACACAGCCGCCAAAAGCAAAGCCACAAGCGCCAAAAAGTGCTTCAGCCCGAACTTTTTGGGCTGCAGAAACACATGCTGCGCAGCGCTCTTCACCAGCACCGAGTCCGGCGCCGGTGCGGCTGTAATGCTTCCAGCCGGCACAGTTTTCGCCGCACCCGGAGAAGCTACTGGCAAGACTGGAGACGGCACTGGCGTCGGCACTTTCGCGGCGATGGTTCCAGTTCTGGGCTTGGTAGCCGGCGTGGTTCGGGTTCCCGTCGGATTCGGCGAGATCCGCGGGGCCGTGGTGGAAGCGGGGGCGCCCAGGTTCGTGAACGGTGGCGGCGCCGCTTGTTGGTTCGCCGCCGGAGTGCTGTCCACAACCGCGTCCGCCCATGGCCCGCCCTGAGGCGTTATCTCATCCATGGCAGCGATAAACTCTTCCGCGGTCTGAAACCGTTGCTCGCGCGACTTGTCGATCGCCTTCAGAATCACCTGCGAGAGCGACTCGGGAAGGTGCAACTCCGGAACGCGTTCGTGCGGAGGCTTCACGTTCCCTTCCATATGCTGCATCATCAGCGAATACAGCGTGTCGCCCTCAAAAGGCGCTTGCCCCGTTACCATTTGATAGAGCACGACGCCCAGCGAATAAATGTCAGTGCGGCCGTCAATCTCGCCGCCCTTCTTCCCCATAAACTGTTCCGGGGACATGTAGAGCGGCGTGCCTACCAACACGCCGGTCATCGTCATGCCCGACTTGCCATCGCCACCGGCGGCTTCGCGCAGCTTCGCGATTCCGAAGTCGAGCACTTTGGCGATTTCCTGACCCTGCTCGTCGACGGCGAGAATGATGTTGCCCGGCTTGATGTCCCGGTGCACCACGCCCAGCTTGTGAGCGACTCCCAGTGCCCGCGCTGCCTGCGTCACAATACGAAGCGCCCGCGGCACCGCGAAAGTTCCCTGTTCCAGCAGAATCTCGCCGATGTTCTTGCCCTCTACTAGTTCCATCACGATGAAGGGGCGGCCGTCCTCGGTGTAGTCGAAGTCGTCCACTCGGACCGCATTCGGATGGCGGAGCTTGCGGGTGACGACGGCTTCGGTCTGGAAGCGCTGCAGGAAATTGGCATCTCCGGCAACGCTTTCGTTGACCACCTTGATCGCGCACATCTCGTTGAACGTCAGGTGCCGGCCGCGATAGACCACGCCCATGCCGCCAATGCCGATCTGATCCAGAATCTGATACTTGTTGCGGATGATCATCCCGGGCTGAAGTTCGTGCGTGCTTTGCAGGCCAGTCTGGTCCGCGGGACACACGTTATAGTCAACCGGATATGTCTTGTGACAGGCAGGACAGAATTTCATGGGGTCACGTCAAGCGGCCAAAAGCCGGGAAGGCCGCGTTGGCCGATATATCGCCACATAGCAGGGAATGCTCACGCAGAAACGCCCAACTGTCAAGGTCTTCCCCTGATTCTGCCTCCGGGCGCGTTCAGTTTTGCACTTTGAGCGCGCCGAGTGGACTCTAGCGTGCAATTGACTTCGGGGATACGCAGAATTAATATCGGCGTTCAGCGGACGTATTTCCAAAGCTCCGTTGGCTGCCCATGAATCGTGCTCCCATCAATCTTCGCCGATCCCCGGCACGCGCAATTCTGACGCGCTTTGTATTGGGCTGCCTTGTCGCCGCAGGCGTGCACTTGGCGGTCGAGGCGCAAACTCAGAATATCGCCACCCTCCAAAAGCAAGCCAAGGAGGGAAATGCCGAAGCCCAATTCGAACTGGCAAAGGCATATCTGTTGGGAACCGGCGGTGTGCCCCAGGATTCAAAGCAAGGAGTGGAGTGGCTGCAGAAGGCAGCGAAACTGGACCATCCGGGGGCACAACTCGCGCTGGCGAAAATGTATTTAGACGGCCGCGAACGGAACATACCTAAAGACCCAAGAAAGGGACTGGAGTTGTTGCAAAAATCTGCCGATCATGGCTTCGCTCCCGCGCAGCATGACTTGGCAGTCCTGTTCCTGAATGGAGATGTCGAAACCGGCATCCCCATGAAACCGCACGAAGCCGCAGCATGGTTCCGCAAGGCGGCGCGGCAACCGGGTTCCCTGCAGTCCCAGGCCAGTCTGCAGGATATGTTGAAGAAGCGACTGATAACCGCGCAGGAGGCAAACTGGCGCGGACCCGAGCCAACCAAAGAAGCTGAAAAAGGCAGGCCCACCGAAGCCGACAAGGGCAAGCCCGCGCCCTTTTCCGTCGCCGAAATCGAAACCGGACTCAAGAGCTGGATCACGACCAGGCGCATGGCAAGGCTGGTGCAGCAATTCGGAGTGGACTTCAAGTTGAGCGACGCCACCCGCAAGCGCCTGGCCGACGCCGGAGCCGACCCTGATCTCCTGCAGATTATTTCCGCTTCTAAACGTTCGCTCTGATCGTGGTCCAGCCTGCTCGTTGTATACTCTGAGGTCTTCGCGAGCTGGAAGCCAGTCGCGCGTTCGAGCGAGCCAACCTTCTTACTGAGGAGATTCACCATGCAGAGCCGCATCACCGGCACCACTATGCCCGTTCTGGAATTTGCCCTCCAACCCAACGAGGCCGTCATCTCCGAAGCCGGAGAACTCTCGTGGATGAGCAGTTCGATCCAGATGACCACGCACACCCAGTTCGGCGGCGGCGGAGGCATCTTCGGCGTGCTCAAGCGCGTGGCTGGCGGCGGCTCGCTCTTCATGACAGAATACCGCGCCATCGGCGCCGCGGGCGAGCTCGCCTTCGCCACCAAACTGCCCGGCCACATCGTGCCCCTCGAAGTCGCGCCCGGACACGAGTACATGATTCACCGCCACGGCTTCCTCTGCGCCACGCAGATGATTCAGATCAGCGTCGGCTTTCAGCAATCGCTCGGCGCAGGAATTTTTGGCGGCGACGGCTTCCTCCTGCAAAAGGTCAGCGGACAGGGCATCGCCTGGCTCGAACTTTCCGGCGAACTCGTCATGCGCGATCTGCAGCCCGGCGAAACCTTGCGCGTTCATCCCGGCCACGTAGGCGCGTTTCAGTCCAGCGTCTCGTTCCAGATCACAACCGTCCCCGGCATCAAGAACATGATCTTCGGCGGCGACGGAATTTTTCTGGCGGCGTTGACCGGCCCCGGCCGCATCTGGCTGCAGACCTTGCCCATCGCCAAATTGGCGCATGCCCTGGAAAGATACATGCCCCACGAAACTCGCCGCGAGACGGTGCAAGGCGGCGTGGTGGGCGGAATCGTCGGCTCGATCCTCGACAACATGAAGTGAGCCGGACAGATCGAGACCCACCCCGCCCGGGACCGCTGGTTCCCTTCAGCCTCCGTCACGAGGGTCGGGGAACCAGCGCCTTCAGCTCGGTCTGCAATTGATGAATCCGTGCCCGCCTCTCCAGGTATTGTTCCAATTCGTCTTCGGAAAGACCCTGCTGCAGGGCGTCAAACTGTTGCCCGAACAATTCACACACTTCGTTCGAGAGGTCGTCGATGCTGCGCTGTCTTACCCGGGGTGAGACCTCATTCATTGGCTCCCGATTTCCGAGTCGTCCGAGGTTGCGGCATCAGATTCGAGGTGAACTAATCTTGAATCCGTGTCGTCCCTGGAATGCGTTCGCCGGCTCTGAGCGGCAACTCTCATTTCGACGATGAACAACAAGTCGTCGATCTCTTCAAGGACTGCAATTAGGTTTTCTGGATTGTTTTCGTTCTGCGCTCTTTTCTTCAGTTTCGGCCAGCGCTCCGACATGAGCTGTTCCAGCGACGGTTTGGTCTTCATCGTGCAAACGTTCTCCTCTTTGATTTTGCTCTAATCTCCTGTAATCCAGTGGATTTCGCTGTCGTTCGCGAGAAGATAATCCATATCGTTTGGAAGTGTCTGTGACACTTGTCACAAGTTTCCCGCTTGCGCTGTGGATTCCTGGTGCAGAAACGTTTTGCGACTCGGCATGCTCAATTCCGTCCAATCCGACTTAACCCTCCTGGAGGGGGTTTAGGTCTAAGGCCGCATCACTGATTCGCTCGCCGTCCTAAGCCCCAAGACCCAAGACCCACCCCCTTCCAACCGTCTCGGGTAAACTAGTAACGCAGCCCGCTTCAGTCTATGATCAACGGCAAACGCATCGCGGTCGTCATGCCCGCCTACAATGCGGAGAAGACTCTTCAGGCAACGGTGGGAGAGTTGCCCGGCCTGGTTGACATCCGCATTCTGGTCGACGACCACAGCCGCGACCGGACGGTCGAAGTCGCCCGCCGGCTCGGCTTGCTCGTCTTTCAGCACGACCGCAATTACGGCTACGGGCGCAACCAGCGAACCTGCTATCGCGAGGCGTTGCACGCCGGCGCCGATGTCGTCATCATGCTTCATCCCGACTATCAATACACGCCGCTGCTGGTCACGGCCATGGCCAGCATGGTCGCCTACGATGTGTATGACGTTGTGCTGGGATCGCGCATCATCGGTGGCCGCGCTCTGCTTGGCGGCATGCCCGTCTACAAATACATCGCCAATCGCCTGCTCACCGGATTCGAGAATTTATTTCTCCGCGTGAAGCTCTCCGAGTATCACACCGGATACCGCGCCTTCAGCCGCAAAGTGCTCACGGAACTGCCGCTGCTGGAGAACTCCGACGACTTCGTCTTCGACAACCAGATGCTGGCGCAGTGCGTTCACTTCGGCTTCCGCATTGGGGAAGTCTCCTGCCCCACGAAATATTTCGAAGAGGCCTCGTCCATCAACTTCCGGCGTAGCGTCAAGTACGGATTCGGTGTGCTGGCCACGACGATGCAGTTTGCCCTGCAGAGCATGGGCGTGGTTCACCTGCCCCGCTTCAGCGACCAAGGGCGCAAACTGGAGGCGGCCGGCGAAACCTATTACGCCGTCAGCTCGGAAACGGTGCGTCCAGCCTAGCTCCACATAAATTGGAATCGGAGAGAACATGCTCACCAACGTGAAAAACCTTGCGTGGTTGCTGGTGTTGACTGCGCTGGCCATGCTGGTGCAGGGATATCATCCCGGCCTCGAAGATGATGCCTACTATCTGGCGGCCATCAAGTACGACCTGAACCCGGCGCTGTTCCCGCATGATGCCGATTTTTTCCGCGTGCTGTTTCAGGCGACCGCGTTTGACAAGCTGATCGCGCTGTCGATCCGCTGGACTCACATCCCGCTGGCCTGGGGACTTCTCCTGTGGCAGGTGGCCGCGACATTTTTAGTTTTATGGGGATGCTGGAGAATAGCCCGGCGCTGCTTCGAGGAGGAGTATGCCCAGTGGGCCGCGGTGGCCATGGTTGCAGCTCTGCTAACCCTTCCGGTCTCGGGCAGCGGGCTGAGTTTGACGGACCAGCATCTGCATCCGCGTGCGCTGGCAACGGCGCTGATCCTGGCGGCTATCGTCGCCGTGCTTGACGGTCGTCGCGTGCTGGCGGGCGTGTTGCTGCTGCTCGCTTTTCCCCTACACCTCAACATGACGCCGTTCGGCGTCTCCTATTGTTTGTTCCTGGCGTGGAATCCAAAAACGCGGAATCCGCGCAAGGCAGAACATAGCCCCGCGTTCGCCGCGGCGCTGCTCATCCCGCTGGGATGGATGTTCGAGCCCGCGTCGCCCACCTGGCGGCAGGCCGAAGCTACGCGGTCGTTTTATTTTCTTCTGCAGTGGCATTGGTATGAGTGGCTGGGAGTGGTGGGCCCGCTGGCGCTGCTATGGTGGTTTCGCGCGCTGGCGCTCGGCCGGCGTTCGGCGGTCCTCGCGCGAGTGGCGGAGCGCACAGTCTATTTTGGCGTGTTCCAGTTGGCGGTCGCGCTGGTTCTCATGCTGCCTCCGCCGCTGGAGCGTTTTCGCTCGTTCGAGCCCATGCGCTTTTTGCATCTGGTGTACATCTTCTTCGTATTGCTAGCGGGCGGATTGCTGGGCCGTTACTTCCTCAAGCGGCACGTGCTGCGCTGGCTGCTTCTGTTTGTGCTTCTGAGCGCCGGAATGTTTTATGCGCAGCGGCAGCTGTATCCGGGCACCGTTCATCTGGAGCTGCCGGGCAGGGCTCCGAGCAGTTCATGGTTGGAGGCCTTCCGCTGGATCAGTCAAAACACGCCCGTGGATAGCTATTTCGCGCTCGATCCGCGATACATGGAAATGGATGGCGAAGACTACCACGGATTTCGCGCCCTGGCCGAGCGCAGCGTGCTGGCCGACGCCCTGAAAGACCCCTGCATCGTGGTGCGCGTGCCGAGCCTGGGGCCGCGCTGGCTCCGGGAAATGAATGCGCAAAGCGGTTGGCGCGATTTTCAGAAGCCAGACTTCCAGCGTCTCAAGTCCGAGTTCGGAATCGATTGGGTTGTACTTACAAATCCGTCCGTGGCAGGCATGACGTGTCCGTATCGCAACCAACACCTGGCAGTCTGCCGCGTGGATTGAAGAGCCCTAACCCCGGAGTTTAAGGAGATCAGTCAAAAGCTGCGCGGGCGCTGCGCACTTTCTGGGTGACCAGCGATTCCGCCGTCTCCGGAAGAGGCTCGTCAAAGCCCAGAGTTTCCCGCACAAAATAAAGCGGCCGGCGTTTGTTCTCGGCGTAGGTTCGTCCCAGATATTCCCCGAAAATTCCCAGACATAATAATTGTGCGCCGCCGAGAAACAAAACAGCCAGCAGCACCCAGGCCCACGGCGACATCCAGCGTCCGCTTACCACTCCGACGCCGACCGCAGTCAGTGTACCCAGCAATGCCAGGGCGAACGAGGTCACGCCCATCACGCTGGCAATGCGCAGAGGCGCAATCGAGAACGACAGGATGCCGTCGGCCGCAAACCGGGCCATGCGGAACAGCGTGTATTTCGAATCGCCGGCATGGCGGGGAGCGCGATCATAAGGCACTGACACTTGCCGGAATCCCACCCAACTCACCATGCCGCGCATAAATCGGTCGCGCTCGGGCATGGTCAGCAGAGCGTCCACAACCCTGCGATCCAGCAGCCGGAAATCGCCGGAGTCCAGCGGAATCGCCACATCCGAAAGCTGGTTCATGAAACGGTAAAACCATTTCGCGGTCAGCGTCTTGAAGGCGGTTTCTCCCTCACGATGGCGTCGGGTGCCGTACACCACGTCGTGGCCTTGCCTCCACAGCACCACCATTTCCGCAATAACCTCGGGCGGATCCTGGAGGTCGGCGTCAATCAGAACCACCGCCGCGCCGCGCGCATACTCCAGCCCCGCGCTGATCGCGATCTGATGGCCAAAATTTCTCGATAGTCTTACCACTCGAATGCGCGGGTCAGAGGCGTGGAGTTCGGTCAGAATTTCGGCGGTGTTGTCCCGGCTTCCGTCATCGACGTAGATGATTTCAAACGAACGCTCGATCAGCTCCATAGCGTCCGTCAGACGACGAGAAGTTTCTGCTATCACTGCCTCCTCGTTAAAGCACGGAACAATGATTGAAAGTTCGGGTCTTCGCCCGAACGACGCAAATTGCATCCCCACAACTCCTGATTACGGAATAGTTTCCCGGCAGGCCCGTATTATACGCTATAAAGCTTCTCCGGCCTCCCGCACTAAAGTCAGGTACCGACCTAGACAGGGGGGGGCGGCCAGTGCCCTGAAATCAGGGCACAGCCCCGGCAGGAACTTCGAACACGTACAGGCTGTGGTTCAAGATACTCTTCCTCGGGTACCCCAGAAGCCAGTGGTAGCTTGTCGGGTCCTTCAAGAGCTGCCCCGCCAGATGCGTTGCGCTAACCACGACAGTTCCGGTTGCCCGGTCATCCTCTTTCAAAGGAACATAACGGATTCCGTACCAGGCAGGATCCTCCAAGCCGTAGTAGGCCAGATGGATGACCTCGTCCGGGTGCTTGGCCTGGTAGTCGCGTAACGCAACCAGCCCCTGCCCCCAGTCGAGATTACTGTCACTCAGCAACTCATAGCTTCTTGCGGGATTGACGAACACATTAAAAAAAGAGAGGTAATCGGGGGCGTAGCGCAGGCAGTCCGCAATCTGCAGGCAAATGAGCAAACCGAGTAACCATCGCCACTTTCGAATGAAAAGAAATTCTGCCGCTGCGGCCGCGTACACCAGGAAAAATGGGTAGACCGGAAGCACATGCCGCACTCCAATGTTGATGCGCCCAAAAACCGCCATCGCGAAGAAGGCCGCCGGAAACAGGCTCATGAGCAGCAAGTCTCTCCGCAACGGACGCTGCCGCAGGAGAATAACCATCCCCCATAAGGCCAGCCCGACAATGATTATGGGCCACTTCAAAATGACGGCCACTGGAAAGTAGAGCTTCCACCCGCCGGTTCGCGACGCTTGCCCCAGAAAGAAGCTGCTGTGACCCTCCATGTTGTGGAAGAACACCATCCCCAATCCCGTCAGATATTCGCAAGCCGGGATATACAACTGGAAATGTCTTTGTATCGGCATTGGGTAAGTAAGCAGCTTGGTGTAGCCGGCGAAATGCAGGCTCACGATGCCCTGATCAAACACCACCCACGAGACATGAAAGAAATATCCAGTCCAGACGATGAAGGCCGCCACCACAGACATGCCTACCGTCCTGCCCCAGTGCCACAAGCGCGGGCGCCATTGAATCTGCTCAAAAATTGGTCCCGTGGCAGTCACGCTTCCAGTCGGCTTCACAATCAAAGTGAGCAGCAGGGCCAGCAGAACCATCGGCAGCGCATTCAGCTTCGCGATTAACATGGCGCCGAGCAGGATCGCCAACTGCAAGGTCCGCACTGATGTTGGCTTTTGCCACCAGCGGAGGAATTGCATGACTCCCGCGAAGATGAACAGAGTTGCGGCTCCGTCGGTCGTCGCCACCGAGAAATGCGCCACCAGTTCCGGCGAAAACGCAGCCAGTGCAAGAACAAAAGTGGCCGAGCGCTCGGAAAATAACCGGCGAACCGAAAACCAAAGAATCAGAAGCAGGGCCACGCCCAACACGGCGTTCATGCCACGAGTCCGGTAGAGCCACACCTCCGGCGCCGGGGACTGCGGGATTACCTCCTCATTCAAATGCCAGCCTTCGCCGCCGTTCGCGAACCGCGGATCGGACTTGAGCACTTCATCAAGGGCCGAACCGGAATGAACAGGCCGCTCCCCTCCATCCCCCACCCGATTTTCATACTTCATGTCGAGACCAAGCAGCGGAAGCGTGAACCACAGCCGCGCCAACGGGGGATGTTCATGCCAGCGTTCAAACTCCCCAAAATGCCACGCCTCCAGGCCCGCGATGATGTGGTCGGATTCGTCCACCGTGAACGACTGCGTACGGATAAACCAGACACATTGCGCAACGTAAACCAGAAGGAGAACCGGCACCAGGCACCGGGCGATCAGACTGCGTCCCGCGTCCAGCTCGATATCCTGTTCCATCGCGCGCGGGTTGGAGGGTTCTGTCATGCAATTTTCCCTAGTTCGATTGGAGTTCCTGAGAGAGAGCGATGCCCGAGCAGTGATGCAGTTTGGAAAGCTGAGAGACCTTTTCCGAGGCGTCATCCCGAAGCCCCGCGCTTTCACCAGCGGGGCGAGGGATCTCGCGTGCACCTTGACGCGGCCTCGGGGCGCTCCGCGCGAGATCCTTCACTGCGCCTGAAAAACGGCTGCGCTCAGGATGACGGCGTCGAAGTATCCCCCAACTCAAACTGCACCACTACCGATGCCGGCCATGCATTGCGGTCGAGCGCGAGCACGGTTTAGCATCTAATCAAGATGATGAAAACGAGATCTGTAGCGCTCTTGCCTCAGCGTCCGCTGGTCGGCTTCAACGAAATCCTCAGTTTTGCCTACGGCTCGTTCAAGAGTAACAGAGTGCAGTTCGCCCTTACGGCTCTCGCTATGGCAGTGGGCACGGCCTCGGTGATTCTGGTGGCCACGATCGGCCTGACGGGAAAGCAGTATATCCTGCGCCAGTTGCAATCCATCGGCACGAACATGATCTATGCCGACTACCAGGGCGGCGCACAGCGCATCGAGTCGACGCCCGATCCCATGACCGTGGATGATGTCCAGGCAGTCCGGGAGCAGGTTCCGAGCGTAGTGGCCGCTTCGCCCACCGTGGCGCTTGGTGACCGCATCAGTGTAGGCGGGGGCAAGCAGGGCGATATCCTGGTCCTGGGCGTGGATCCCGATTATCTTCGAGTGCGCAATCTGAAGGTTCTGGCCGGGCGATTCTTCGACGCCGAAGACTCCCTGGGCCGCAATAAAGTTGGCGTCATCACCGACAAACTGGCGCAGCGGCTCTACGGCGCGACGCCGGCTGCGATCGGCCAGATCATCAAGCTGAGCGGCGGTCTTCCGTTCACGATTGTGGGCGTGTTCAAGGAAAGCGTGGACACGTTCGGGCAGTCGGACATTCAGGACGACACTATGCTGATCCCCTACACGGTCAGCCGTTTCTTTACGCCCACGGCCGCGCTGCATGAAATCTACTTCTCGGTGGCCACCGCCCAGGATGTCGTGCCGGCGACCGATGCCATCAAACGCGTGCTGCAATCGAGGCATCGCCCCGAGTCGGTTTATAGCGTGCAGAATCTGAACCAGCTTCTGACCGTGGCGGGAAAGATTGCCGACGCGCTTACCGTGGTGGGCATACTGGTCGCCTTCGTTACGCTGCTGGTGAGCGGGATTGGCATCATGAACACCATGCTGGCCACGGTGACGTCGCGCATCCGCGAGATTGGGATTCGCAAAGCCGTCGGCGCCACCAACCGCGAGATCCGGCTGCAATTTCTGGCGGAAGCCATGGTGATCTCGCTGACCGGAGGCATTGTCGGCATCGTTGTCGGCCTGGCCATTCCTTACTCGGTGCGCTTTCTCACCGACTACCGCATGCCCATCTCCGGGCTCTCGGCGATTATTGCCATCGTGGTGTCGTCCATCGTCGGAATCATCTTCGGTACCGTTCCAGCCACCCGCGCCTCGCAGCTCGACCCAGTCGAAAGCCTGCGCTACGAGTGAGGTCCAGGTTCAAAAGGATAGTAGTGCAATTTCGAGAAAAATGATCCGTATCAGGGCATCGCTTTAGCGATGCCGCCAAAGGGCATGAGAGTGTAACGGCTTTACAGGTTGCGGAAAAACTCGCTCGCAGGTTCGCTTTTGAAAGGGCGCGGCTTCAAGCCGCGCCGTAAGTGCCCTGTAATCAGGAGCGGCTTTTAGCCGCTGAGGCTTGGCTCGACAGCGGCTAAAGCCTAGGGTGAAAGGGCTAACGGTGTGGCATGCCTGAAGGCATGCCCTGATACGAACCTTCTTCTCAAACCGCATCACTGCATTCAAAAGCAAAGACTTCCAATGCATCGCCGACCACTGAACAGAAAAAAGTGGCGCACCGAAGTGCGCCACTGAGTGAAGCCGCGAATTGTTATGCTCTAGTCTCGGCTACTGTTGGTCGAAGTACCCGAGGCTAAGCTGGTGGTCGTCCGTTTCGATCGCGATGTTTTGTCCATTCGCGTCGATCATGTAGTAAACGAACGTGTCGTCGGTGCAGCCGGCGCCTGCGGCGGTGAAGAGCTTGCAGTTCTCGAGATCCAGGCCCTTTACGGTGCCCTTGAAGGGAGCGCTCGCGGCAGCCGTGAAGGTTCCCGACACCGGAGCGTCCGTATAGGTCGGTCCCGTGCTGAGGTTCCAGTTGACGTCGGCGGTTCCAGTGAAGGTTCCGATTCCGTCGGCGACCACATTACCGGCAGCGTCGAACTCATACTCGTTAACAGTGGGATCGTAGCCGGTAACGCCCAAGGTGTAAGCATTCGTGAAGGAGCTCGCACCGATCGATGCGCCTCCAGTTTGCTCGAAGCCAGGACCGCCAACGGCATCGAAGTTATCCATGGTAAGGGCCATCAAATTGCCGTTGCCGTCCAGGTATGCCTGGGCGTCAAAGGTCAATGTGCCATCGGTGACACCGGTGAGAGTGACTCGTCCGGTTTTGGCGTCTTCTAACCAGGTTCCACCCGTCAGAGGAGACGGAGTTGTCGGCCCCGTACCGCTAAGATCGTTGTAGTTGACGTATCCGCTTACGGTGTTATCGGCCTTCATCGTGAGCTGCGTGGCAACCTGCAGGTAACCATTTACATCCTGGCCGGCCAGGCCGGTCACGTAGGTGTTCCCCGAGACCGAAGTGGCAGTGAATGTTCCGGTATTCGATCCCTGGACGAGGGCCGTGCCTCCCGTCGTGCCGAAGTTGGTATCGACGGTTTCCACCAGCTTGACCCTGGTGGAGTCGACAATGTAGCCAACCAGAGCGATCGTGCCGAAGTTCGTGGTGTCTGTTGGAGTGAGTGTGAATACGACGCGGCCAAAGCTGTCGGGCGCAGTGACCGAGTTGGCGCCAGCGGTGGCGCTGAGGGTCTGAGCCGGGAAGAGATTCCCCACATCGTTCGCGTCGAAAATACTGCCCGTGCCCGAAATCGTGGAGGTAGTGGAGTTCTTGCCGGGGGGGGTGTCGACGTTGATGATGCCACCGATGGAAAGCGGGAACGCGTTCGAGTCCCAGCCATTGATGCCGAAGGCGTATCCGCCAGACGGCTGAGCAGCCTTGGCGGTGGCGTTTTGCAGGCTTAAATCGCCGCTGGCGCTAGCAAAGCTGTCGAACTCCGTGATCACGAACTTGTTGGAGTTCAGCGCGGCCACCGAGCCATTAAGAGTCAAGATGCCGTTGCCCTTGGGGCCCAGATTGGTGTCGTTCGCACCGCAGGCGGTTGCCGAGGCCGGGACGCAGGCTACAAGAATGACCTGCAGGTTGCCATCAGCGGTCGTAGAGAAGCTGCTGCCGGTGGGGTTGATCAGGTCATAATCTTGAAAGTTGTAGTCAACAAAGTCCAGTTCGCCAGCGGTAATCTTTCCGCTGAGAACGGTGATGACGCCGGAGACGAAGTACGCGAAGGGCGGGCTCGCATTATTGTCTTCGCCCTGCAGCGAGAATACGTAGTTGCCGTTGGCCAGCGTGGGCGCCGTGATCGTGATGGGCCCGCTGCTGGCGGAGATTGCTGGGTTGGTCACCGAGGTTGCGGTGATCGTAATCGTTGTGCCAGAGGGCAACAGCGTGTAGGGGGCAGTGTAAGTGGACGAGGCGCCGCTTTTCGTAGTGGCGGGGCTAAACGAGCCGCAGCCCGGACCGGCTGGAGTAGCCGTGCAAGTCCAGGTCACGCCGCCATTCGCCTTGTCGTTGTCGACGGACGCAACGACGGAAGTCTGGCTGTTAAAAGCCAGGGAGGAGGGGACTGTGTTCAGGGCAACCGTGATGGGCGGGGTGGAACTGCTGCTGCATCCGACCAGGGCGGCAATCGTAGTCAGCGCGATCAGAAGAAGAATGGATCTGCGGAATGTCATTGGGCACCTCCGTCTGGTCCAAGCTGGGATGTCTTTCTGGTCCTGGCGCGGTCGGGGCGAGGGGATTGTGTCCGCACCAGAAATCCGCGGGGGCTGCGCACCTTGACGATGTTGCCGTCGACCGTTAATTCGCGGGCCAGGAAATAAGTTTTCCCGTGTAGCTCGATGCTGGCTCCGACGATGCGAACCGGGACACCAGGTTGCAGGACTGCTTTGGTTTCCTTGCTCATGAAAGGTCCGACGTGAGCGTCCACGAGGCCCTTGGGACCAGCTACCATCAGATGCATGCCGGCCGGGCTGCCTGCGGTGTGCTCCACGACGACTTCCTGAATAGTGCCTTCGAATGTAGTTTCGCGTGCCGCATCGTAGACAGGACCAAAACCCTGTCCAGGGCGGGATACCGACGCTGCATGGGCATCGAGTGAAACAGCCATGGTCGCGAACAGCAAGCCAGACAGCAGCCCCGCGATCAATCGGGTGTTTGTCATTTCGAAAAGCTTCATTGCATCGCTCCTGATACTTCTGGTTGGGGGGGACGCACACACTGTACCAGAACCCGCTACAAAACCGATATTGTTTTCATGGTTACCTGTGTGCAACTCCAAGGATGGCCCAAAGCGGACCAGGGCCACCGTTGGCAAAAAAGGCAGAGGATCGACACTTGGCAGCGGACACGGCTGGGGCGGGCAGCGTACAACGTTCTGTGGAACTCCACCGTTGAGGGTGATCGAGGTGTGGAGAGGAGTCTACAACTGAATCATCGGCTGTAAGGGACGCTGAAACTGCGCCTGGGCCCGAGACACCGAGAGTGCGGCCAAAGTAGAGGGCAGTCCCTAAAAACCACAAAGCCGGGCTGGTTGGCCCGGCTGTTCGATTGTGGAACTGGTTCGTTCGGTCTTTTCTAAGATCGTCGACCCAGAATGTCAAAATCTCGGAATTCCGGTTCGATTTCCGCGACTTCCAACCCACCGCTGCGCGTTTTTTCTCGCATGCGGAAGGCCTGAGTCACAATTCCCGCACTTCTCATCTTGCGCCGCGGGGTCACCGGCCCGCGCCGCAGGCAAGCCTTACATCACCATTGCCAGGTTTTCCAGTTCGTGCATCAACACCGGCATGGCGCACCCTGCCATCTCGACGCGGCCTGCCGCGTCCAGCGCTGCCTTGGGTGATACCCCATAGCCACGGCCCATCAGAAACACCTGGAGCAGTTCGGCCGCCTCGTAGGAGTCGATCATCCCCCCCTGGAGCAGATCGTTCCGGAGAGCTGCCAGTTCAGTCATGGTGAACCGGTCTTTATCGTTCATCGCTTTTTCGTTCGTCATTTTCTCGTTCAGCATGGCCGTCATCACCTCCGACTCCGACCTATTACATCGTTGCCGTATTAGACTCATCGGCAGCTATAGAAGTTGCATGCAATTCTGCTGCCGCAATTGCCTTTTTTCCTATTACGGTCCCCCAAGCCCCTCTGGATTCGTTTAACCCCTGTGAATATTGAAAGTTGCGGAATCCGGGTGGGGGAGTGGGGGCCTTTGCAGGTTTCCTTCGTACCCAGGGGGTAATCTCAAGACTGACACAATGTGTCGGTTCCGGACCGTCGGCGGGCAAAGAGTGTCGTGCCGCGGGCAGCGGTCTATGGCTCGATTGTCGCCTCGTCGATGAGCATGATGGGAATGTTCTCCTTGACCGCATAGACCCGGTGGCATTTCTGGCACTTTAGGGTTTCCGGGTTTTGACGGTACTCGAGCGCCTGCTTGCACGCCGGACAAACCAGAATCTCCAGAAGCTCTTTGGCAATCATGACTTGGGCATTGTACGACATAGGGTGGGTCGCGGTTGCGATAGAATCTCCCCGGAGTCCGAATGCCTGCCATCATCCTCGACGGAACCAAGATCGCGCAAGACATCCGCAGCGAAGTAGCCGCGGAAGTGAAAACCATGGCTGCCGCGGGAGTGCGTCCTGGGCTGGCTGTCGTGCTGGTCGGGCACAATCCCGCGTCCGAGATTTACGTGCGCGGCAAAGTCAAGGCCTGTGAAGAAGTTGGCATTTACAGCGAAAAGCTGACGCCCCCCGAATCGGCCACCACCGCCGAGTTGCTGGCCGTGATCGACGGCCTCAACCGGCGCGACGATGTCGACGGGATCCTGGTGCAGTTGCCGCTGCCCGTGCAGGTCGACGCCAAGAAAGTGCTGCTGGCGGTCGACCCAGCCAAGGACGTCGACGGATTCCATCCCGTCAACGTCGGATTCCTCTCCACACAGCGGCCCGGCCTCGTGCCCTGCACACCCGCCGGGGTCCTCGAAATTCTGAAGCGCAGCAACATCGCCATCTCCGGACGTGAAGCCGTGGTCGTGGGCCGCAGCGACATCGTCGGCAAGCCCGCCGCCATGCTGCTGCTCAACGCCAACGCCACGGTGACGGTGTGCCACTCGAAAACGCACGACCTGCCGGCAGTGTGCCGGCGCGCCGACATCCTGGTCGCCGCCATCGGCCGGGCGGGCATGATCACGCGCGAGTTCGTGAAGCCGGGTGCGACTGTGATTGACGTTGGGATGAACACCGTGACCGATCCAGCGGAATTTCAGCGCTTTTTCGCCGGCAAAGCCAAGAGGGAAGACGCCTTCCGCAAGAAGGGCTCGACGCTAATGGGCGACGTCCATCCCGAAGTCGCGGAAACTGCGGGAGCGCTCACGCCCGTTCCGGGCGGCGTGGGCCCGCTGACCATCGCCATGCTGATGTTCAATACAGTAAAGGCCGCGAAGATGCGAAGGCGAAGCCGGGTGCCGGAGTTGTCGCGCGTTTAAGAATCATTCACCGCCGAGATCGCAGAGTCCGCCGAGAAATCGCTTTCTTTTGTTTTTTCTCGGCGGACTCTGCGATCTCGGCGGTGAATCGGTCTTAACCATCTAGGAGTCTCGTGCTGAAAGTTGGCCTTACCGGCGGCATTGCCTCCGGCAAGTCGGTGGTGGGCGAGATGTTCGTCGCGCTGGGCGCGCACCTGGTGCAGGCGGACCGCATCGCGCACTCGCTCATGCAGCCGGGCGAGGCCGTTTACAACGAAGTCGTCCGCCATTTCGGCCGGGAGATTCTCAATCCAGACCTCAGCATTAACCGCGCGAAACTGGCCGAGGTCGCGTTTGGCCCCGCCACGGATGCCGAGGGCAAGCGCGCGTCGCGCATTGAGGAACTCAACCGCATCGTGCACCCGGTGGTGATTCGCAGCCAGGACGAGTGGATGGAAGACCGGGCCCGCCAGGACCCGCACGCAGTTGCCATCGTGGAGGCCGCCCTGATTCTCGAAGCCGGCGCCGCCGAACGCTTTGACCGCATTGTGGTCGTGACTTGCAGCGCCGAGCAGCGTGTGGCGCGATTTGCCGCTCGGCAGAAGGTCGACCTTGAGGCCGCCCGCAAAGAAGTCGCGCGCCGCATGGCCGCGCAACTTCCCGACGAAGAAAAAATCAAAGCCGCCAACTATGTGATCGACAACTCCGGCGCGCTCGACCAGACCCGCGAGCAGGTGCGCCAGGTGTGGCAAAAGCTGCAGGTCGAAGCCGAAAAATCCTGAAGCGAATTTGAGTTGTCATCCTGAGCGGCGTTCTTTGCCGCGAAGGACCTGTGCACTCCCGGCCGGTTACACAGGACCTTCGCCGCAAAGAACTCTGCTCAGCCTGACAGGCAGGTTTAGAATTCGGCCATGAAGCCCAAGACGTTGTACCTCGTCCTCTGCTTCGCCGGAGTGCTGGTTCCGTACTCGCAGTTTGTTCCGTGGTTGCTCCAGCATGGCCTGAACATGGCGTTGTTTGCGCGCGAACTGTTCGCCAACCGCATCGGCGCGTTCTTCGGCATGGACGTCATGGTCTCGGCGGTGGTGCTGCTCGTGTTTACACGCATCGAGAGCACGCGCCTGGGCATTCGACGCCGTTGGCTGGTGATCGTTGCGGTACTGACGGTTGGAGTCTCGCTCGGCTTGCCGTTGTTTCTCTATCTGCGAGAGTTGGAACTGGAACAGAAACCGGGCGTCGCTTGAGAGCAATCCTCGCTCTCTCATGTTCTGGGGCACGTGCTTGCCGGCGCGGCATTGTTTAGAATCAAGGCAGGGACCTTTTCGTTCCCCAACTTCGTACCTATCTTCGGATGATCTGCATCGAATGAATGAAATCGGATGGTTCGAATTATGAAGCTCATACGGCCTTTGATTCTCACGCTGGTGATTGCCGGCGGATTCTTCTACTTCACCACCTGGCGTTCGAACTCGCAGGCCGGCGGATTCCGTCCCTCGAATTGGCTGAGCCATCCGGCGCAGGTGGAGATCACCGAAGCAGCGCCCAATGAGCCGCTCGATGGCGAAGAGCAAAACAATATTGCTGTCTACAAGAAGAACATTCCGTCGGTCGTGAATGTCACTTCGCGCGCCATGACGTTCGATTTCTTCTACGGGCTGGTTCCGCAGGAAGGCCAAGGCTCCGGATTTGTAATCGACAAAGAAGGACACATCCTGACCAACTATCACGTGATCGCCGAGGCGCGGCAGGTCGAAGTCACCCTGCACAACCGCAAGAAGTACAAGGCGACGGTAGTGGGCACCGATCCGCCGCACGATCTGGCGGTGATCCAGATCAAGGCTCCCGACCTGGTTCCGGCAATTCTGGGCGATTCCCGCAATTTGCAGGTGGGACAGAAAGTGTATGCCATTGGCAATCCGTTTGGTCTGGCGGGAACCATGACCCGCGGCATCGTGAGTTCGATCCGGCCAGTGCGCGAGCCTAACGGCGCCATGATTGATGAAGCCATTCAGACGGATGCCGCCATCAATCCCGGCAACTCCGGCGGGCCACTGATGAACTGGCATGGCGAGGTTATCGGCATCAACACGATGATTCTCTCGAATGCCAACCAGAGCGCCGGCATCGGCTTTGCCATTCCCATCAATACCGCGAAGGCGGTGCTGAACGATCTGATGACGCTGGGCCGGGTGCGGCGTCCGGCGTTGGGCGTGGTCACAATCGGAATCACCCCAGAACTGGCGGAGGAGATCGGCCTGCCTGTCGATTACGGAGTGCTGATCATCAAAGTGACTCCCGGCGGCTCCGCCGATCAAGCCGGGCTGCACGCCGGCAATGAGCGCGCCTACCTGGGCAATACTCTCATCATGCTGGGCGGCGACTTGATCGTGGCCATCGACGACCAAAAAGTGCAGGACGAGGAAGATCTTTCGCAGATGATGAACAACCACCGCGCCGGAGACACCGTGAAAGTCACCATCTACCGCAATAAGAAAAAGATGGACGTCAGCGTGCCGCTGGGCGAAGCGCGGCAGCAGGTGTGAGAAAACAAGCCGTCAGCTCTCAGCCGTCAGCTTTCAGCTTTGAGCGATGAATTGCGCGGCACCCGTTTTCTTCCTGAGTTCCCGCGAAAAACAGAAAAAAACAGGGCGCTTCTTGCGAAGCGCCCTGAGTGTTTTGCAACGTGCAGTCGTTTATTGCACTGTCAGGGTGAGTGAACTGAAATGTTGCACACTGCCCGAGGTCCCAATTACCAGGACGGTGTAGGTCCCTGCGGGAGTGGAGTTTCCGGTTGGTGGCGGAGTGGTGGACTTGCTAACGCCGCTGCATCCGGGCAAAACGAGCATCGCGGCCAGAACCATCATCAGCAGGCAAAGGCTCGCGCGTCTTCGTCCCCGGCGCGTGCCCACCAGGAACAAACCGAAGAGTCCAAACCCTGGGACAAGCAAGAGCCAGGCGACCACCGGCCCATGAGGTTTTCCAAGTGCCGAGCGGCTGGCGGTCCCCGTCGTTTTGATGCTGACCGCGACCGTGGCCGGATTGGCCCCCGGAGTCACGGAAGTTGGGTTGAGAGTACAGGTTGAAAACGCTGGGACCCCCTCGCACACCAGGGTTACTGCGCTCGAGAACGTTCCTCCCACTGGACTGATCGATATCTGGTAAGAGGCGGTGGCGCCGGGCGCAACGCTGGCCGTGCCGCCCGAAGACGGCATGCTGAAGTCGATGCCCGATCCGGTCAGTGAAACCAGTTGTGGACTGTTGGCGGCTGAATCCGTCAGGGTGAGCGTTCCTGTCCGGTTGCCCGAGGTAGTTGGAGTGAACGTCACCTGGATGGCGCAGGTTCCACCACTGGCCGCGACGCTGGTGCAGTTGTTGGTTTGAGCGAAGTCCCCGGTCGCAGCAACGCTGGTCATGGTGAGCGCGCCGTTGCCCGAATTGGTTACGGTGATGGTTTGAGCGCTGCTCGGCGTGCCCACGGTCGAGGCCGTGAAGGTTAGGCTAGGGGCGCTGAGCTGCGCGACTCCCGCCAGGCCGGTTCCGCTCAGAGTGACGGTGTGCGGGTTGCCTTGTGCATTGTCACTGATAGTGAGCGTGCCGCTGCGGCTTCCCCCCACGGTCGGAGAGAAAGTTACGTGAATCGTGCATGAGCCTTCGACCGCGACCGGAGCGCTGGTGCAGTTGTCGGTCTCGGCGAAGTCTCCGGTGACGGCTACGGCCGACACCGCGATAGGATTCGCGCCGGTGTTGGTCATAGTGACCGTCTGCGCTGAGCTGGTCGTGCCCAGCGTCTGGTTGCCGAACGCCAGCGACGATGGAGCGACGGTGGCGGTGGTGACGTATCCGCTGCCCGACAACGCAACCGTGTGCGGGCTGCCGGGCGCGTTGTCGGTAATGCTCAACGTGCCGTTGCTCGCACCTCCGGCGGTCGGGGTGAACGTAATCGAGAACGTGCAACTGGAGCCGATGCCGAGCGATCCCGGACAGGTGTTGGTCTGGGCATAGGCCGCGCTGATCGCGATGTTGCTGATGACCAAAGTGGCGTTGCCATTGTTGGTGAGGGTTGCAGTCTGCGCCGAACTGGTCTGGTTAATCTGCAAGCTGGGGAAACTCAGGCTGGCGGGCGTGAGGTCGGCCACCGCAGTCGCGCCATTGCCGACTAGATTGATGAAGTGGGGCGAGCCGGCTCCGTCATCCTGAATCATGATGGAACCGTAGCGCGGCCCGGGTGCGGTGGGCGAAAAGGTCACGGTAAACGTGCAAGTGCTGGCGGCCGCGACGCCCGATCCGCAGTTGTCCGTCTCCGAAAAATCGCCCGTCGTCGTGAGGCTTGAAATAGTCAGCGGCGCGCTGCCCATGTTGCGCAGCAGGGAAGTGTTGGGCTGGCTCACCGAGCCCACGGGACGAATGGAGAATTGCACCAGCGACGGGCTGATCGCTACCGCGGGAGCCGAGGCGGTGCCGATCTTGGACACGAAGGCGTCATAGTTTCCGCCGAGGGTGTTCTGCAGGGCCGCTGCAGTGACTGGGAAATCGGAGGAGTTCGTGTACCCGGTGACGTAGATGGCGGCCGAGGAATCGAGTGCGATCCCGCCGGGATAGTCTGTGCCATAACCTCCGAGGAACGTACTGAAGAGCTGGATCGATCCGGTGGGATCGATTTCCTGTAAGAAAAGATCCTGCTGGTTGTTGAAGGTCTCGATGGGGTTGACCAGTTGGCGCGAATCGCCGCCTCCGGACTGGCTGAGCACGTAAGCGTCGCCGCTGGCGTCGACCAGCACGGACTGCGGATAGGCGTCGATGTCCGTCGCCAGGTAGGTGGAATAGACCAAAGTCGAGCCGGTCGGATCAAACTTCGTAATATAGCCGACACTGCAGCCAGATGCGCACAGGTTCGGGGTGGTGACTGGGAGAGCCTGGGTATAGTCGTAGCCTGTGATGTAGGCGGAGCCCGTAGAATCCACGGCAATCGCGTTGACAAAAAAGTAGTAATAGTTTGCCGGAACCGCCGCGAAGTAGGTGGAGTACAGCAGGTTCCCACCCGAGCTGAACTTGCCCACGAATCCCACCTGCTCATCGTAGGTGGTGGTATTCGTGGCCTCATAGGGGCTCACGGAAACGGGGAAATCGTAGGTATTTGTGACGCCGCCGACATAGGCATTGCCGGCGCCATCCACCGCGATTCCCCTGACGCTGCTATAGGGCGAGGGCCAGCAAGGCTGTCCATAACAACTCTGGACAATGTTCTGACTGCCCGCGTAGTAGGTGGAGTAGGTCAGCGTTGAGCCGTCGGGAGTGAACTTGGTCAGAAATCCATACTCTCCGTAGTATCCGTTTTGATTGGCGGAAACCGTGGACTGGAACGCATTGGCGACCGGAAAGTCCTGGGAGTAAGTGGCTCCGGCGACATAGATGTCATCCGCGGCGTCGAGGGCAATGCCGTAGGGGTAGTCGTAGCTACTGCCGCCCAGGTAGGTGGAGTACAGCAGGGACGCGCCGTCGGCTGAAACTTCGGTGACGAAGCCGTCCGGAGGTGCGGCGGAGTTTGCCTGGTATGGGTTCACCGTCGGGAAATCACTGGCGTAGGTGTAACCGGTAATGAACACGTGGTTGGAACTGTCCATCACCATGGCGGTGGGAACGGTTTCGGAGCTGCCACCGATAAAATCCGCGTAGATCAGGCTGGACCCACTGACGTCGAGCTTGGCAACGAAGGCGCACTGACCACCCGGAAGCGGACCATTCTCCCCGGCCAGGGGAAAGTTGCTGGACTGAGTCCAGCCCGCGACGTAGGCGCTTCCCGCGCTATCGACAGAGATGCCTACGGCTTGCTCGTCCGCGATTCCGCCGAGGAAGGTGCCATAGACCAGCACGGGATCGATGACCAGCGGCATGGTCTTGTCGTAAGCGCCCAGGCTGAACGACACGCGACTCGAATTCTGCAGCGTATATGCTCCGCTGATCGGAACCTTCATCCCGTGAAATTCCTGGTACACGATGGGAGCCTGCAGGCGCACTTCGTCACTGCCCTTGGACAGGACGAGGTCGCCATTCGCAGCCAGGCTCAGACGGTCCGTGCCTTTCACATCCAGCTGAATCTGGCTGGGATCGGCGCCGGGAGCGAGCACGAAGTCGTGCTCCACGCTCGCCTGGTTGCCGTAATACACCAGGTCAATTCCGGGATAGATGCTCTTGTAGCGCACCTGGCGGTAGGTGGGAACGTTGGTCCGCCATTTCTTCGGATCCTTGCCGATGAAGTAGTTGACCTTGCCGGCCTGTGGATTTTCTCCCGAGACCGCGGGGTTCGGGTCGGCGCCGACCAGATTGATCTCGATCACAGCGCCAGTGCGGTTGGAGCCAGTGGCAGAGGACGGCGGATCTGCATTCACCGTGACCGCCGACGGACGCAGCGCCAGCACCATCTGGCCTGAAGTCAGGAATACGGAGTATCCCGGCCCGTGAGCGAGGAACTTGACCCGCGGATCGGACTGTCCCTGGTTCGCTTCGAACGTTAACGGTAGTTTTCCGTAGGATGTCTGCACGGCACGGCTGGGTTTCTGGGTTGGGGCGGGGTTGGCTGGAGCGGTTTGCGCGGCGCAGAAAAAGCCGCTCAATAACGCAATCGGTGCGGCGACGCGGAACCGGAAGCTTCTTGCGGATTTCATGGGTTCTCCATAATTTCTTGATTCGGAATTGGCACGTATCGGTCCGAGATGGCGAGACTCATGTCGCACGTGACTGCTCATGCGCTCTCAGGCCGCGCCGCTCAAAAAAGCTGGCGGCCCGCGTGAGTTACACCACTCGCTGATTATCGAGAGCGGCAGGCAAGAAGCTTTCTGATTACCTTCAGCGGAGGGCTAACTTTAGGACGTGGCTGGTTTCGGTGCGGGAACGGGAACGAAATTGGCTTGAATCCGCCGCGCCGAACCGTTAGTCTGGCGTCCTGCCGATGTGCTGCCTATGACTGCCGTCCTTTAATTCCGCGGGTCGCAACGTTGAGCGAGATGCGCGCGGATCGGTGTGCGCGACGCTCCTGGCGAATTGTGTCAATCACAGCTTTCACAAAATGAGAGAGGATTATTCCCATGCAATTCGTGGATAAGGCATTCGCCCGCCGTCTCGAGTCGGTCGAGGAGATGCCGCAGGTGTACTACGCGCGCACCTTTCAGAAGACGCGGCCCGAGATGGGCGCCGCTGAGGAGGAAATTTGCGGCGGCCACATGGTGTTCGCGGGGCTGGGCTCGCCCATCGGGCGAGCGACCGGGGTGGGGCTGGATCGTCCATTCACGGCGGCCGATCTGGATCGCGTGGAAGCGTTTTACCGCGCGCACCAGGCTCCGTCGCAGGTGGATTTGTGTCCCCTGCACGAGCCTGCTGTGTTCGAGTTGTTCAAAGAACGCGGGTATGCGATCGCGGAACTGAATAATGTTCTGTACCGCAAGCTGGATGCGCAAGAGGAGGACAAGTTTCCTCCCGCGCCGGCGGGATGCGAGATTCGGCCCAGCCGTCTGGAGGAAGCCGACGCGGCGGGCGCAATCGTGGAGCGTGCATTCTTTCCCGATGGCGCGCCGGAACCGTTTCAGGGGCTGATCGCGCCCTTCTACCAGATGGAGCGGGCGCTGGCCTTCGTGGCCAGCGTCGACGGGAAACTGGTGGCGTGCGGCACCGGTCTGGTCATTCCCGAGCATCGAGTCTTCGCGCTGTGTGGCGCAGGCACTCTCGCCGAGTTTCGCGGACGCGGTCTGCAGACCGCTTTGCTGCGTGCCCGCATGGCGGCCGCGGTCGGCGCCGGATGCGAGTATGCGGTGGTGGTTACCCAAGGCGGCACGACCTCGCAGCGCAACGCCGAGCGACTGGGTTTTCGCGTGGCCTACAGCAAGGTCACGGTGATCAAGAACCTCGCGAGTTCTTGACGTCCGGCGGCGGCGATAAAACTTCAGTGTCTAGGGCAAACGGGCGTAAAATCAGTGTGCCATGGCATTCAAGGTCTTTCTGATCTGCGGCACGGACCCGAGCGAGCAAGTAGCTGCATGGCGCCTCCAGACGCTGGCAACCTCCTACGGGATGCACGTTTCCGTTCCGAATCGCAACGGACCGATGAATGGGGGAATCATCGATCAGGTTCGCCGTGGCATTGATCAGTCAGACTGCGTTCTGGCGATCATAACGGGAAAGGTCGGGCCTGCTGTCGCAACGGAATTGAACTATGCCCTAGCGCGAGGAAAACCCATCGTGCCCTTTGTTCTGGAAGGTATCGTGCTGCCCCAGGCTCTTGGAAAGCTTCCGGTATTCCGATTCTCACCCTTTAACACGGCCGAGGTTGAGACGAAGGTTATGCAGTTTCTAAAACAGCAAGAATTGAGCAAGAAGAACACACAAGCGATAGCCGCGTTAGTTCTGGCTGGGCTTGGCATATTCCTGCTTGCCGCGCTCGCCGAGAAATAATGCGGATCGCCATCATCGACAGTTCCTGCCTGATTTGTCTTGTCCATCTTAATCTCGCCTCCAAGCTAGCATTCTATTTCGATGTTATCTATGTACCTCGCAACGTCCAGGTTGAATTCAATAGAAAACATCGATCTCGATATCGCCTGAACAAACTATTTGAAGCCGGTGTCTTCCGGAAATGCATGCTCAAGGACGAGACGAACTTTCAGCTGCTGGCGGCAGAACTAGACGCTGGCGAGGCCGAAGGCTTGGTGCAGGCTCAAGAACGAGGAGCCGAATTTTTCCTCGTCGACGAACGGAGGGCTCGCGAAGTTGGAATGAGACAGGGATTGATTCTGTACGGAACCGCGCGTCTACTAGCGCGGTTTTGCTTAGAGGGGTATGCGGAGGACATCTGGGCTCTGGTTCGAAAACTCAGGAAGGAGCGTCGCTTCCGAGTAGGCGACGAGGTAGTCAAGAACGCAATTGCATCGGCGGAGATTCCAATTGGAAGATTCACCGACAAGTGGGAAAACCTATGAACGATTCCACTTGCGCGCTGCATGGCCGACACGTTCGCCTGGAGCCGCTCGATCTCCGTCACATCGACGGCTTAGTGGCCGCAGCTGCGGAGGATGCCTCACTTTACCGGTGGAGTCCTGTTCCCCGCGGCCAAGCCGAGACCCTGACCTATGTCGAGACCGCCCTGGCTCGGAGAGACGCAGGCAGCGCCGTGCCGTTCGCGATCGTGCGAGCGGATAATGGCGTCGTGCTGGGCTCGACGCGCTTCTGGAACCTGGAACAGTGGGCCTGGCCGCAAGGCCATCCTTCGCACGGGCGAGGCGTTCCCGACGCCTGCGAGATCGGCTACACCTGGCTGGCGCGCTCGGCGATCCGTACCGGGGCCAATACTGAGTCCAAACTGCTCATGCTCCGGCATGCCTTCGAGGTGTGGCAAGTGCTCCGCGTCTGCTTTCACACCGACGCGCGCAACCAGCGCTCCCGCGCCGCGCTGGAACGCATTGGCGGCCAGCACGAAGGAATTCTCCGCGCTCACCGCATGGCCGCCGACTTCATCCCGCGCGACTCGGTGCGCTATTCGATCGTGGCCGCGGAGTGGCCAGTCGTGAAGCAGCGGCTGATTCTGCTCGTGGATCGCTAGTCCAGATTTTCCTGTCTATGCCAGCGTCTTGGGTTCAGTCCCATAATCCGCCTCCTTCTTGGCGGAGAAATATATCACTCATCCCCGGCCATTGGACGCGGACGGCCGTCTGCGGTAAGCGGAGTGCTTTCCCGCCTGATCTGTGAGAAAGTAATTTCGATGGAACAAGAACTCCGATGAATGTCGAATCCATTCGTGCCTACTGTCTCTCGTTTCCCGAAGCCACGGAAAAACTGCAATGGGGCGACGCCCTGTGCTTCAAAGTCCGCGAGAAAATGTTTGCCGTGCTGGGTCTCGACCAGGTGCGGCTGACTTTCAAGTGCACCCCCGAGATTTTCGCCGAGTTGATTGAGCGCCCGAACATTCGACCGTCTCCTTACCTCGGGCGCCACAACTGGGTCATGCTCGACCGCCTGGACGCCCTCCGCCAGGATGAATTGCAAGATATGCTCCGGCAGTCGTATGAGATGGTTGCGGCGAAAGCCCCGAAAACGAGGGCTCAGAAGAAGCGAAAGCCAGAGCACCTCAAGAAAAAGACGGCTGCCGGTAAGATTCGGTCCAAGAAACGCTAGCAGCGCGTTGGCGCACGCTTCGGGATTTGACTCTGCCCGCTTCGCTCGGCTAGCCTCAAGAGTCTGTTGCAATTCCGGATGCCTTCAACCTGCATGCGATTTCCGCATAAATCATTCATTTGGCTGTTGATGGCAGTTGTCGCCGTCTTCGGATCGGCGGCCGCGGTGGCCTCCACCGAGCCGGTGCACGCCCAACATGCGATTGTGGTGAGCGTGCATGAACTGGCGTCGCGCGCCGGTGTGGAGATCATGCAGGCCGGCGGCAACGCCGTGGATGCCGCGGTGGCCACAGGATTCGCGCTGGCCGTGGTGCATCCTGCGGCGGGAAATATTGGCGGCGGCGGATTCATGCTGATTCGCATGGCCGACGGCAAGGCTCACTTTGTCGACTATCGCGAAAAAGCCCCCGCGGCGGCGACGCGCGACATGTATCTGGACGCGCAGGGCAACGTGATCCCGGGCGCCAGCGAAATCGGCTACAAGTCGATCGCCGTACCGGGATCGGTGGCGGGCATGGTTTACGCCGAGCAAAAGTATGGCAAGCTCACGCTCAAGCAGGTCATGGCTTCGGCCATCCGGCTGGCGCGCGAAGGCTATGCGCTAACCTGGGGCGAGGCTCGCGATATGCGGGATGATTCTGACCTGGCCAAGTTCCCCGAATCAAGGCGCGTCTTTCAGCGCGATGGCAAGTACTACCAGCCGGGAGAGATTTTCCGCCAGCCTGACTTGGCGCGGACCCTGGAACGGATTGCCGAGAACCCGGATGATTTTTATCACGGCGCACTGGCCCGCGAACTGGCCGCGGCCATGCAGAAGGGCGGAGGCCTGATCACCGCTGACGATCTCGCGCAATACGAAGTGAAAGAACGCGAGCCGATCCGCGGCACTTATCGCGAATATGAAATCATCAGCGCGCCGCCGCCCTCTTCCGGAGGGACGGTTCTGATTGAATCCCTCAACATTCTGGAAGGCTACGACCTCGGCAAAATGGGCGACCGGTCGGCGCAGTCGATTCATTACACGATTGAAGCCTTCCGGCGCGCGTTTTTCGATCGCGCCGAATTCATGGGCGATCCGGATTTCTCGAAGATTCCGGTGGCCCAGCTCATCGACAAGAAATACGCCGCCGCGTGGCGGGAATCGATTGATCCGGCGCGCGCCAGCCCCAGCCAGGAATTGAAGCGGCCGGCAGTTTTCAACGAGTTGGAACAATATGCGGCTGCGCATCCCCAGCCGGTGGGAATGCACGAGGGGCCGCACACTACGCATTATTCCGTGGTCGACGCCGATGGCAATGCCGTCGCCGTGACTACGACGATCAATGCCTGGTTCGGGTCTCAGGTCACGGCCGACGGCCTGGGGTTCCTGATGAACGACGAGATGGACGATTTCTCGGCGAAGCCGGGCGTGCCCAATTCCGATGGCTTGATTCAGGGTGCGGCCAATGCCATTGGGCCCGGCAAGCGCCCGCTCTCCTCCATGACGCCGACCATCGTAGTGCGCGAGGGCAAACCGTTTCTCGTGCTGGGATCGCCGGGGAGTTCGAAGATCATCACCACCGTGGCCAACGTTCTGATGGGCGTGGTCGATTATGGGATGAACATTCAGGAAGCGGTGAATGCTCCGCGCTTTCATAATCAGTGGCTGCCCGACGCGCTGAATGTTGAAAAATGGTTTTCGCCAGATACGGTCAACGCGCTGAAGAAAATGGGATACAACGTGCAGATCGGGCTGCATGACGGCGAGTATGTGTCGCCTTACTGGAGCGACGCGGAGTGCATTGCCGTCGATGCCAAGACCGGCGAGCGCCTGGGCGCCAGCGACGGCCGGAACGGCGGAAAGGCAGTAGGATACTAGAAAGGCATTGCTGATTGTTGATTGCTGATTGTTGATTGAAAATCAAAGGCGTCGGCGTCTTGGGTTTCAATCAAAAATATCAGCAATCATCAATCAACAATTTTCTCTAAGGGACGCGCATGCTGAAGGCGGTTTCCACTTATCTGTTCGTGAAAGAGCGGTTGCATCCGGGCATTCTGGATGGGCTGGCTCGCGGCGGAGTGCAGGCGGTTGAGATTTTTGCCGCGCGGCAGCATCTCGATTATGCCAACCGCAAGCAGCACGTCAAGGAGATCGCCGAGTGGTTCCGGGGCAGCGGAATTCCTCTCAATTCCGTCCACTCACCCCTGTACGCCGACTACGAGTGGGGACGGGCCGGCGCTCCGCCCGTCAATATCGCATCGACCGACCGCGCCGGGCGGGTCGATGCCATGGACGAGATTAAACGTGCCCTCGAAATTGCGGAGCAGATTCCGTTTCGCTTCCTGGTGCAGCATCTGGGATCGCCCAATGAAGATTTCAGCGAGAAGGGGTTCGAGGCCGCGATGACCTCCATCGAACACCTGCGGGCGTTCGCCAAGCCACTGGGCGTGCGTATTCTGCTGGAAAACATTCCCAACGAGCTTTCCACGCCCGACCGCCTGGTGGAAATGATTCACAGCGCGCATTTCGACGACGTCGGCGTCTGTTTCGATGTTGGCCATGCGCACATGGCGGGGTCGGTCCGCGAGGGATTTGAAATTTTGCGCAATCACATTTGCTCGACGCACGTTCACGACAACGACAAGCTGAAAGACTCGCACCTGTGGCCGGGGCAGGGAACCATCGACTGGAAAGAAACCATGGAACTGCTGCGTTCGGCTCCGCAAACTCCGCCCCTGCTGCTGGAAATCGCGGACGATGAAAAAGTGAACTCGCTGGAAAAAATTGCGGAGACGTTCGACAAACTGGAGACGGCGTGACAAGTTTTTCACCGCCGAGGACGCAGAGAACGCCGAGAAAACAAAGATCAGAATTAGATTTTCTCTGCGCTCTCGGCGTGCTCGGCGGTAAATGAATTTACTTATGTCCTCACCAGTCACTACCATCGCAGAAATCGGCAAGCACGAGGGCCAAACGGTCACCATCCGCGGCTGGCTCTATAACCTGCGCGAGAGCGGCAAGCTGCTGTTCCCGCAATTTCGCGACGGCTCGGGGATCATTCAAGGCGTCGTGCCCAAGAACGCGGTCCCGCCGGAAGTTTTCGAAGCCATCAAGACGCTGACCCAGGAATCGAGCGTCATTGTCGAGGGCAAGGTTCGCGCCGACAAACGCGCCCACGGCGGCTACGAACTCGACGTGGCCAACGTGCATGTGGTTCAGCGCGTTCCTGAGTCTTCGCCCTATCCGATTACGCCCAAGGAGCACGGCACCGATTTCCTGATGGAGCACCGGCACCTGTGGGTGCGGTCTCAGCGGCAGGCATCGATTCTGCGCGTGCGGGCCGAGATCATCAAAGCGGCGCGCGACTTCTTCGACGAACGCGGTTTCACGCTGACCGACCCGCCCATCATTACTCCGGCTGCGTGTGAGGGCACGAGCACGCTTTTCCCTGTCGACTATTTCGACGAGCAGGCGTTTCTTACGCAGTCGGGCCAGCTCTACGTGGAAGCGACGGCCATGGCGCTGGGCAAGGTCTATTCGTTCGGCCCCACGTTTCGCGCGGAAAAATCGAAGACGCGCCGCCATCTTACCGAGTTCTGGATGGTCGAACCGGAAGTTGCCTACGCCGAACTCGACGATGTGATGGAACTGGCCGAGGGCCTCATCACTTTCATCGTGAAGCGCTGCCTGGAGAAGCGTCGCGTCGATCTGCAAATCATTGGTCGCGACATTTCCAAGCTCGAAAAAATCGAAGCGCCGTTCCCGCGCATCAGCTACGACGATGCGGTGAAGAATCTGCAGGAAGGCCACGCCCAAGGCAAGCTGGAATCGAAATTCGAGTGGGGCGGCGACCTCGGTTCTCCGGACGAAACGTACTTGTCAGCGCAATTCGACAAGCCGGTCATGGTGCATCGCTACCCGGCGAAAGTGAAAGCGTTTTACATGGAACCGGACCCGCAACATCCGGAGCTGGCCTTGTGCGTCGACGTGCTCGCGCCCGAAGGCTACGGCGAAATCATTGGCGGCTCGCAACGCATGGCCTCGCACGAATTATTGCTGCAGAGAATTCATGAACATAATCTGCCGGAGGAAGCCTTCCAGTGGTATCTCGATCTGCGCAAGTACGGCAGCGTGCCGCACGGCGGATTCGGCATGGGCATTGAGCGCGCCGTGGCTTGGATTTGCGGCCTGGAGCACGTGCGCGAGACCATTCCGTTTCCCAGAATGCTGTACCGGCTGTATCCGTAATGCAATCAATCCCCGACGATTCACCTTATGATGATGACAACGAACGCTCCTTCCACCAGCATCTCTCCCCGAAAAATTCGTGTGATCGGCGTGCCGCTTGATCTTGGCCAATCCCGGCGCGGCGTCGACATGGGGCCGTCCGCCGTGCGCGTGGCTGGCCTCGAGGCGCGCCTTGAAGCCCTCGGTCACGAAGTCGAAGACGGCGGCAACATTGCCGTCGCCATTCCTGAGCAGAAAAAGGAAGGCGACACCCACGCCAAATATTTGAAAGAAATTACGGCCACTTGCACCAAGCATGCGGAACTGGTGGTCAAGACGCTCGAAGCCGGCAAAGTTCCGCTCGCTCTCGGCGGAGATCACTCCATGGCCGCCGGCACGGTCTCGGGCGTGGCCGAGTTTTACCGCCGCCAGAACCAGCACGTGGGCTTGATCTGGATCGACGCCCACACCGACATCAACACACCCGACTCGTCTCCCAGTGGCAACGTGCACGGCATGCCGCTGGCCGCGCTGATGGGACTGTGGCCGTCGGAACTGGGCAAGATTTTCGATTTTTCCCCGAAAGTGCAGCCGCAGAATTGCGTACTGGTCGGCGTACGCGACATCGATGCCGTGGAAAAAGAAAATGTACGCCGCGCCGGCATCGGCGTCTTCACCATGCGCGACATTGACGAGCGCGGCATGCGCACCGTCATGGAAGAAGCCCTGCGCATGGCCGGACGCGGCACTGCCGGCTACCACATCTCCCTCGACATGGACTGGGTCGATCCCGAAGACGCGCCCGGCGTGGGCACTCCCGTGCGCGGCGGCGCGACCTACCGCGAGGCGCATCTTGCCATGGAAATCATTGCCGATCACGGCCGCATGCTCAGCTTTGAGATTGTCGAAGTGAATCCCGTGATCGACGAGCACAACCGCACCGCCGACCTGGCGGTGGAGTTGGCGCTGTCGGCGTTTGGGAAGAAAATTCTGTAGATGAGGCAGAAGCATGAGCGCCCCTCGCCGCCTTTCGTTGCCGGTCTACCACCCTTTAACAAAAGTCGCGGCCGCCTTGCAGAACACGCCGCCTTTCTGCGTGGACAAACTCGCCGGCCCATCGAACCTTACCATATTGCCCGAGGTCAAGAGCGTAGAGGCCTCGACCTCGTCGCCAAGCTGCAATCCGCATCGATCGAAGGACTCTTTAGGTATGCTCCACTCCGCTCCATCCGTCGTATCTACCACCACGGCATCGGTTGCCCCGGACCAGTACTTGAGGACGGCTGCGCTCCGCAACGCGATGCCATCTCCGCGCTCGTCTAAGAAGGCGCTCCGGCTGGTCTGCCCCGACCCGGAGAAGTGCGACCTAAGTAGCTCTGCGGCGTCGAACCTGTCCCGTGAGCCGCTCTCCTCCTCCTCAAACGCAAACTCAATTGCCCTCAGCGGGAGGGTTCGGTAAACACGCCAGGTTGAACCTCCGGCGTTGGTCCACGGGGATCGAATTAAGACCTGCCCGTCGTACCCAGTGCCGTCGAAAATCCTGCCGATCGTGGAAGGCAGTGCGTACTCAACACCTGCAAGCAGTGCTTCTAGCCAATTCGCAAAGTCGACCGCAACGTACACACTCTTGTCAGTCGCCAGCAACACAGAACAAGCCGGAAGAGGATCGCCCTGGATCTTGTGAAGCGCCTTGACATAGTCTTCACAGGCGTGGCTTCCGATCCGGGCCGCACTTTCCTTCGACCCATGAACATCGGATTCCTTAAAACTGAAAAGGCTCTGCCACCAGTTGAGATACCAATGCTCGGAGAATTCGGTCTCGAACGAGGGGGCTAGCCTGCCTCGAAGCATGGATACTGAGTCCTTCGAAAGGAAGGCTCTGTAGTGCAAATTCTGCTGCGCCATGTAGGCGTCGGATATGTCTGCAAGGCAAGTCGGCGCCGCGGAGCATGCTCCGTTCAGGGATTTTTCGTCTACCAGATCCTCCAGGGTCTGGAATAGCGCTGACGCCCATGCCCTTCTCGTGTCTCCTTCAAGGACGTTCCTCGGTGAGAATATGCTGACGAAGTAGTTGCCGGGGACACCTTCTTCGCTGCCGGAGCATAGGGTGGCCTGCTGCGGCAGCGCTGCCGTCATCCGCCCCACTATGAAGGCGCATACCGCCTGTGGGCTCGCAGGGGAGAGCGCCGTCGGAGCCTGCGTCTTCTGCCCCAGAACTTGCACGGAGCAGAACAAGACAGCCGCCGAAGCTAAGGTAGAACTGAATCCACCAATCAGCATGGCAGGATTATAGGACCGAACCCTCGACGCTGGACCGAGACTTGCCCCGCCGCGCTCTTTATTGTCCCACTTCGGAACGAACGCCTGGGGCAAGTCGTCCCAGGCATCCAATGGTCTAACGCTGGGCGTATAGTCTAGGGTCATGTCGGGAACGCGCGACGAAGCACTGAAATACAACGTGAGCAGCTATGAATTCATCCACTCCCTGCTCACTGGCGCACAATTTCCATCAAGCCCCCGGAATGACTTGGTGTATGCATACGTTGCTATCGTGTTGGAACATCAAAATGCCATTGTCAACCTGATTCGTCTGAACCTTTTAGGTTCCGCCTGGGCGCTTCTACGTCCTCAAGTCGAAGCAGCGTTCAGGGGGCTGTGGGTAAACGTGGCTGCCAGCGACCTGCAAATAACCGCCTTAGGCCAAAGAGGAGAGGAACCTTTCCCGCCCTTCAGGAAGATGGCCGAATATCTCGACGCACAGTACCATGCGGACGGATGGTTATTGGGCTTCGCAGACGACTGGAAAACGCTGAACGATTTTGCGCATCCTGGCTTGGGGCAATTAGGCCGTCGTTTTCGTGCTGATGGAAATATCGCCCCGAACTATGATGAAGAGATGGTTGCCAGGCTTGTAAGGTACTCCGGGACCCTCTCGATTGGGATGATCGTTCCTATCCTTCGCACAATTCACTTTGACGATAAGGCGAAAGCACTGGAGGAGTGGCTCGCGGCAAGCTAGTGCGCCGGTGCTTTGGCGATTTCTTGCCTTTTGCGGCCCCGTCCGCCTCTGCTACCATCACCCCATGGCAACGGCGAAACAAAGTCCTCGGCAAACCGGCTCCGGTTCGCCGGCTCGCACCGGCAAGGTGCCTGCCTCGAAAAGCAGGTCTCTTTCTAATCTCTACGCCCGACTCGAAAAGGCTCGCCCCGGCTCGGAAGAGTCCAAGCGTGTTGCCCAGCAGATTGCAGACGACATCGGTTAGCCCACTCGTGCCCGTACCCACCCTGCGATTGACGCGGAACTTCCTTCGCGTCCACACTGTAAGGTCATGACTAAGCTTCGAGTCGGCATCTTATTCGGCGGGCGCAGCGGAGAGCACGAAGTTTCGCTGCTCTCGGCCGCGTCGGTTCTTAACGCGATCGATAAAGAGAAGTACGAGGTCGTGCCCATCGGCATCACCAAAGATGGACGCTGGCTGACGGCGGAGCACGCCGAAAATCTGCTGACCGGCAAGCTCGTGCTCGAGCCGCGCAATCTGCGCGCCGGTGATCCCGAGACCACCTCGTCCGCAGCGGTGCTGGCCCGCGGCGAAGCCGTTGTCGTCCCGCCGGAGCCGGTGCACCGGCACAGCGGCCTGGTACCGTTTCAAACCGATGCCACGCTGATGCGCCGTGCCAGCGACCGCGCCATCAACGTCGACGTGATTTTCCCCGTGCTGCACGGCACGTTCGGCGAGGATGGCACCATCCAGGGCCTGCTCGAACTCGCCGACATTCCCTACGTGGGCGCGGGCGTGCTTGGTTCAGCTGCCGGCATGGACAAGGACATCATGAAGTCGCTGTTCATTGCCTCCGGAATCCCTATCGTGAAGCACGTCACGATCCTGCGCAGCGCCTGGGAGAAAGATCCGAAAAAAGTTCAGAAGGCGGTCGAGGGCAAGCTCACCTACCCGGTGTTCGTGAAGCCCGCGAATCTGGGCTCGTCGGTCGGCATCAGCAAGGCGCACAATCGCAAAGAACTTGGGCCCGCCATCGAAGAAGCTGCAAAGTTCGACCGCAAGATCGTGATCGAGCAAGGCGTGGGCGGCAAGAAAGAAAAAGCCCGCGAGATCGAGTGCTCCGTGCTGGGCAACGACGAGCCCGTGGCCTCTGTGCCGGGAGAGATTGTTCCCGGCAAGGAGTTCTACGACTACGCCGCGAAGTACGTCGACGAAGGCTCGCAGCTGATTATCCCTGCGAAGCTCACTAAGGCGGAAACGAAAAAGGTGCAAGACCTGGCCGTGGCCGCATTCCAAGCCGTGGATTGTTCCGGCCTGGCGCGCGTGGATTTTCTAATGGACCCGAAGACGCGAAAAATTTATCTGAACGAGATCAACACCATGCCCGGATTCACCGCCATCAGCATGTATCCCAAGCTGTGGGCTGCGTCCGGCCTGGCGTATGCCGACCTCATCGACCGCCTGATTCAACTCGGCATCGAGCGCCACGAAGACAAGAAGAAAAATCAGTACAGCAAGTGAAGAGATTTCAGATTTTTGATTGCTGATTGAAAAGCGTTGCGCCCGGCTATTTCTTTCCCTCACACACAAAGCTCGCCGCATCGTTGGCGTCGCTCTTGCCCTTGTACTTCGCCGCCTGCGGATACGCACACAGCGGCCGAGTCATCTTCGGATGCTGCCGGTCGTCGGCGGAGTACTTCGAAGCGATGATCGTCCCCGGTGCCTCGCCCTTTTCTACCCATCGTTCCAGCGCGGCATCCACGCTGTGCTGCGGATCCTCAAACGTCAACTGGCCGACCTGCCCGAATGAGTCGGGGCCCGGGCCGCTGTCGCAGTGCTGCATTCCCGGCACCATGTAGAGGCGCACGAACGAATCGGCGTCGCCTCCCATTTTCGCCAGCACGCTCTGGTAATAGTTGACCGTGTTGAGCGCCGGGATCGCCGGATCATTCCAGCCGTGATACAGAATCAGCTTCCCGCCCCGCGCCTGGAAGGGTTTCAGATCGGCGTCGGTCGCGTTCAACGCGCTCGCGGTTCGTTCTTCGGCTAACTTTAGCGCGGCCTCGAGCCGGAACGTTTTGTAGTCCCAGTCGGGCGTTTCATACACCATGTCCGCGAAGTATCCGACTCCGAAGAACGCCATCAGGCTCTTGGCCGGAGCTGGACCGAAGATCCACAGTCCCCAGCCTCCCGGCCCATCCTCGCCGCCGGGCAAGAATCCAGGGAAGACTTGCTGTCCGTGCGCATCATGCGGACCAGCGTAAATCTTCTTCAGCGCGGTGACTTGCGGGGCAGTCAGGCACTGCTCGGTATCTTCGCCCGCCTTGCACTGGATGGTCGCCGGATCGAAATGGCACTGCCGGGGATCGTTAAGTATCCCGTCGCGCACGCCATCGAGTTCGTCGCAGGCCTTCATCACCGCGGCCGCAATCGCCGGAACTTTCGCCTGCGGAATATAACTGGCCGCATCGAGCGTCAGCGCCTGCGTATCCGCTGCCGCCGTCGAGAGCAGCGCAGTCCAGTAGTTGGCCGGAGCCCCGGCGAGAATGCCGTCGTAGTCCGCGGGATAACGCTGCGCCTCCATCAGCGCCTCGCGCCCGCCATCCGAGCATCCCGCGAAATAAGAGTGCTGCGGCGGCTTGCCATAGAATGCCCGGACCGTCTCCTTGGCGACGCGCGTCATCTCGTGGATGCCGCGGTGGCCGAAGTCAATCACCTTCTCCGGATGCCCCAGCGCCCAGGATGCATCGAGAGGCGATTCCCTGTCGTGGCCGGTGTTGGTCGCGGTCACGGCGTACCCTTTGCTGACGGCCACGCCGAGCGGCATGTAGTCGATCCGGCCGGCGAATCCGCCATTGCCCAGGCCTTGCAACTTGCCATTCCAACCCGATGCGGGCATCCAGACTTCAATCCTGATTTCGGAGTCGGGAACCGGCTTAGCAACCGCCACTACGCGGCAAAATGCGGGAACATTCTTGTAGGGCGTGGTCAAATCCCGGTCCGTGTAGGGGGGCATGGCCGGCCCGGCGAAGGTTCCGGCGGCGACCGTTTGGGCGAGAATAATCGTGGCGCCGGGCACCTTGAGCCCCATCAAGCGATCACACGTGTTTTCGGCCGAGACGGCGCTGGTGGCGAGCAGCAACGCGACAAGTACGAGCCTGTAGGCAAGATGTGCTTTCATGAATGCTCCGCTTCGACGCATTTCTATAGACCCGAGCAAAGCCGGCGCCCCACGAAGGTTCAGCGACGACGCGGCCAGATCTTCCAGGCCCTGCGATTGCGGAGGAATTGTACACCGGATGGAGACCAAGATGCCGGATGGCCGTGCTATCCTTCGGCGCATGCGACTTCGACCGCACGTGACCTCGCTCTTCCTGGTTCTGGTTCTAATTCTGGCCGTTTTGCCGCTTCATGCACGCGTCCTGCGCGTGGAGATGGCGTCCCGCACGGACGTCCTTAACGGAAAACAGTTCGGCAATGCCGGAGGTTACGAGCGCATTACCGGACGCGTCTACTTCTCGCTGCCCGTCGCGAATGCGCATAACCAGCGCATCGTCGACCTCGGCAATGCGGTCAACTTGAAAAATGGCGAGGTCGAATTCTCCTCCGACTTCGTCGCCGTCCGTCCGAAAGATGCGCATAAGGGCAACGGATCGCTGCTGCTGGAAGTCCCCAACCGCGGGCGCGCTCGCATCCTCTCTCTTGTCGATGGCGGCGATCAGGATCTCGCCAACGACGCCGGTGATGCCTGGCTCCTGCGCAATGGTTTCACGGTCGTGAGCCTCGGGTGGCAATGGGACGCCGCTGGACCGGGTGCGCTGCGCTTCTTCGCGCCAGTCGCGAAAGAAAACGGAAAGACCATCACCGGACTGCTGCGCGGCGATCTGATGCCCTCAACCGTAATGCCGGAAATTCCGTTGGGACATCTCATCATGGGCTTCATCGGCGGAACTGAATATCCGGTCTCTGCACCAGACGACCCGCGCAACACGCTCACCGTCCGCGACTCACGCGGCGCGCCACGCACCGTCATTCCCCGCGCCCAGTGGCAGTTTGCCCATACTGTCGACGGCAAACTCGTGCCCAGCGACCGCTTTATCCATTTGAACGGCGGCTTTCAGCCCGGCAAGATCTACGAATATGTTTACGTTGTTGCCGACCCCGTCGTGGCCGGCGGCGGATTCGCGGCCATTCGCGATTTTGCTTCCTACGCCAAGCACGCTCCCGACGCGCTGACTCCAGCGGAGCGCGTCTATGGCGAAGGCATATCGCAGAACGGCCGCTTTCTGCGGCACTTTCTCTATCAAGGGTTCAATGCCGACGAAGACGGACGCATCGCGCTCGACGGCGTTCTCGCCCACGTGGCCGGAGCTGGCCGCGGCAGCTTCAACTACCGTTTCGCTCAGCCTTCGCGCGACGCGCAGCCCAACTCGTCCGTTTTCTTTCCCACCGACATCTTCCCCTTCACCGATCAGCCGGAGAAAGATCCAGTCACCGGGGAAAGTGGCGGCCTGCTCGATCGCGCCTCCGCCGACAAAGCCGTGCCCAGGATTTTCCTCTCCAACACGTCGTATGAATATTGGGGCCGCGTGGCGGCTCTCATTCACACGAACGCCGACGGCAAACACGACGCGGTGATCTCCGACAACGTCCGCATCTATCATTTCACCGGGCTGCAGCATTTTCCTGGCCCGTTCCCTCCCGGCCGTGGGGATGGCGACCTGCTCGGACAGCAGCCTGAATCGCCGCTCCCCATCAAATACTTCTGGCGCGCCATGATCACCAACATGGACGCGTGGGTGCGCAGCAACACTCTTCCACCGGCGAGCAGCTATCCCAGGATTGCCGACGGAACGCTGGTGGTGCTCGGCGCATATGCTTTCCCCGCGATCCCCGGCGTCAATCGCCCGCATGAAGCCAATGAAGCCTGGCATATCGATTTCGGCCCGGGCTGGCGCGACGGAATGCTCAGCCTTCAGCCTCCCAAGGTCGGCGACCCTTTCCCCGTGCTCGTGCCCCAGGTCGATGCCGATGGCAACGAACGCGACGGCGTGCGCTCGCCCGAGATCACCGTCCCCCTGGCGACCTACACCGGTTGGAACCTGCGCGATCCTTCGATCGGTGCGCCCGACCAGCGTGTCGCCTTTGAGGCCTCGTACCTCCCATTTCCAAAAACGGCCGCGGATCGCCAAAAGGCGGGCGACCCGCGCAAGTCCATCGCCGAGCGCTACGCGGGTGGCGAAGACTACATGGCCCAATACAAAAACGCAGTGGACGACCTGGTGAAACAGCGCTGGATCCTGCCCGAAGACCGCGAGGCCCTGACCCATCGCGGGGAACTGGAATGGGCCGAAGCCACGAAATGAGCTGAAAAAGAATCCGGGTGCCCCATTTCTCGCGTTCTTTGCGAGAAGTGGGGACTTGGGCCGACGCCGGGCTAGAAAAAGCTAACAGGTTCAGGCAACCCTCATCCTAATGGGCAGCTTAAATCGGTCGATGAAAGAACCGATCATATCGTCTCCGAAATACTTGGGAGGCGGCCACGAAACGTAATTGCTAGTGATCGGCCAAATACGAATGGCGGCCTGGTCCCAATACGGATCGGGCTTAAGAAGGGGAAGAGCGCGGCCCCGATAGCGTATATCTTTCCATCTCGGTACAAGAAGCTGAAGAACAAGATGCCCGACTACATAGGTAAAAGTGAACCACTGGAGGCCAGCCGATGGCCCCTTATCAACAGCCTCGACATGACCGAGAAAACATCGTCCGCTGTACCGCGCTTTTCCTTGAAAGGCGCAAAGCCAAATCTGCGTCATGGGCGGTATGGCGAGAGACTTCCTAAGGCTCTCCCGAACCGCACGCGAGAAAAACGGTCCGTCGCTGTCGGGGTACGCGTAGTCGATCGCAGCAGCTTTTAGGAATACGTAGGCGGCAAGGACAGCGCTTCCGCTTCGCAGGATAGATAGCTCTGCTCCATGTAGTATTGCGTCTCGGAACCCAGCTTTTACTGATTCCGTAAGACGAGACATCCACTCATTATTGCAAGCGGCGCACGCGACAGGTGCTTTCAATTTTAAGCGATTAGCTTGCCACTGAAGGTCGTCACTACTGATGGACGGTTTATGACGAACGCGATAATCTTTTGTCGGAAGTTCTCTGTTCAGCCAATCGTCCCAGATATGCTCGCCTGTAAGTTTTACGGATTCAACCGGGCAGAAAGCGCACTTCTTCACTCCCTCACCGTAGCAGAATCTACTTTATCGAGTAAATAAACCAGAATTATTCCCCTTGACGCCGCTTGTGGCATTTCGTAACATCGTAAGAACAAGTCCATTCCTCAATCAAATGGGGGTGGACCTGAATTTCATGCAGAGTGGCTGAGGGACGAGCCCTATGACGCCACGGCAACCGATCTGGGATCATATATCCCGGATGCTTGGTGCCAACTCTCTCCTGGAAACAGGGAACATGGGATTCGGCAAGCGCGACGTATTTGCATTCGCTTTCCGATAGCCTCTTTTCCTTTTCCTGGAAAAAGAGGCCTTTGCTTTTTGGGCCGCTTTTTCGAGGCTCGTCCCCAGCTATTCGCTAGTAAGGAAGCGCGCCGAACGCGCGATTTTGCAATTTCGCAGCGAAGAAAGAACGCGAAATTGATCGCGCGGCGCGCCCAGGTCCTTCGCGAGACAAAAAGCATCTCGCTCAGGATGACAAGTTTACGAAACAAGAAAGCGAGTAGCCCATGTCTCACTACGAACTGCGGTGCCGGGAATGCGGACGGTCCTGGGGCAACCAGCCCCGCTCCATCTGCGACGACTGTTTCTCTCCTCTGGAAGTTGCCTACGACTACGACGCACTAAAAGGGTCCATCAGCCGTGAGCAGATCGCCCAGCGGCCACCGAACATGTGGCGCTACTCCGAACTGTTGCCCCTCCCGCAGGGCTTTGAACCGCGGCTGCCAGTGGGCTTTACTCCGCTGCTGCAGGCTCCGCGTCTGGCCGAGAAGTTGACTGGGTCGACCAAGAATGGGACCACCGCTGCCGCGACGAATCTCTACCTCAAGAACGACGCTGTCTGCCTGCCTACGCTGAGCTTCAAAGACCGCGTGGTCGCCGTGGCGATTTCGCAGGCGAAGGCCTTTGGGTTCGATACCGTGTCCTGTTCCTCGACCGGGAACCTGGCCAACGCCGTGGCTGCCCACGCCGCCCGCGAGGGACTTAAAGCGTGGATTTTCATTCCTTCCGATCTTGAGCCGGCGAAAATCCTGGGCACCAACGTCTTCGGAGCGAAAGTCGTCCGCATCGCCGGCAACTACGATCAGGTGAACCGCCTCTGCTCGCAGATTGCCGACGAACATCGCTGGGGCTTCGTCAACGTCAACCTGCGCCCCTACTATGCCGAAGGATCGAAAACCGTGGGCTTCGAAATCGCCGAGCAACTGGGTTGGCGCCTACCCGACAACGTGGTTTGCCCTATGGCCGGCGGTTCGCTCATCGTCAAGATCAAGAAGGCGTTCGATGAACTCATCAAACTCGGTTTCGTCGAAGCGAAAGAAGTGAAATTCTTCGGGGCGCAAGCCACCGGATGTTCTCCGATTTCGACTGCAGTCAAAACGGGCAGTTCCGAGATCGAGCCGCAGAAGCCGTCGACCATCGCGCGTTCACTGGCCATCGGCAATCCGGCTGATGGACATTATGCGATCAAAGTGATCAAAGGCAGCGGCGGATGGAGCGAGGACGTCAGCGATCCGGAACTGATCGACTCGATCAAACTGCTGGCCGAAACCGAAGGCGTTTTCACCGAGACCGCCGGCGGCGTGACCGTAGGCACAGCCGGCAAGCTGTATCGCCAAGACCGCATCCTGCCGGAAGAAACCACCGTGCTGTGCATCACCGGCAACGGCCTGAAGACCACCGACGTACTGGCTGGCGTCTACCACACCGAACGTCCCATCGCTCCGAAGCTGGCGGAGTTCGAACACTACTTGCAGCAGACGCTGAGCCCTTCAGAAATCCCCGGCGTCATTGCCGAAGCCGAAGCCACGGGCGTGGGAGCGTAAACATGCCGATTACTGTACAGATTCCGACCGCGTTGCGCCGTCATACCGCGGGTGTTGGTTCGATCACCTGCGCGGCGGCGAATCTTACTGACCTGTTCTCCGTCCTCGACGAAAAGTTCCCCGACCTGAAGCCGCACCTGCGCGACGACCAAGGCCAGATTCGCCGCTTCCTCAACATTTATGTGAACGAAGAAGACATCCGCTTCCTCGGCGGACAGACCTATGTCTTCCAGGAAGGCGACGAAGTGCTGCTGGTGCCATCGATCGCGGGGGGAGCAAAGTAGTCGGCGCCAACCGTGTTCCAAAACAGTTACCAAGGTGCCATCAGACACTTTGACAAGTGTCACAATCACATAGCGTTCACGGCGGGGACGTTTTAGGCTACGCGTATGCAGTACGAGCGCAGCATTCGACGGACTCTGGAGCTGGTTGTGCTGTTTAACTGCATCCAGCTTGCTTTTGCGGCGGACCGGCCGGTGCCTCAACCATTCGCGAGTATCGATATCGCTGAACTGCGACTCGATCAAAAAGCCCCTAGCCTCGTTAAGGTCGCGTTCTCGTCAGATACGACCGTCGAAGTCGTTGCCTGTCCAACTGTTCGTCACGACACGACTTGTCCCGCAACTGTTTTCCGCTTGGAGAACGCGTTTCTAGAGCACGTAGCGCAGGAGTCGAAGTTCGACACGGGCGGCAGGTCATCGTCAGCCGATGGAAAGAGAATGTTGGTCGATTTCAACGACAGGGCGGTGTCCGGCCCCGAACATCTGTTTGATGATGTGCGCGCGGTTTACACTTTTGGAATGATCTACCCGGAGGAGGTCAACCGCGAGGTTGTAAGGGTAGTCGATTCGGCGACTCGAAGGTCGTGTTTTGACTGGTATCGCATCTTTCCGATGACAGGCGCTCGGAGGAGGTCTGCAGCGCTTTCGCCTTCAGGTGAATTCGTGGCGATCTACGTGGAAAACATCCTTTCCGTCTACCGGCTTCCTTCAGTGTGCGAAGGCCCAAAAGTCACGCGTCGAGGGATGCATATTCAGTAGATCGGATGCGCGGCATCGCTCGTGCGTAGCTGTCGATTTCGGAGACGATGTTTTAGTACGGATCCGCTGGAGCCGTTACCGTACCGGTCGAAAGATGCAGTTCCTTTGTGCGCTCAATCACCCACTGCGGAAACGGTGGACCGCTCGGCGGAATCTTCCCTTGCGTGATCGCCCAGTGGTCGATCCAGTTCGTGCCTCCTTCGCCGACGTAGGTGTCGGGCAAGCTGTAGGCGGAATCGCCGAGTGCGTCTTCCAGGGTGATGAAGCGATAGCCTCGCTTGTGCAGGACATCCAGCAACTCTCCGATGTGGTCGGCTTCCAGGTTGCTCGCGTGCAGCAGCAAAATCTGCTTCGGTTCGTAACCGACAATTTTGACGGAAAGCTGCTCCTCGTAGGCGAACACCGCGTCGTGATAAGCAAGATAATCTTTTACGATGCGCTGCTGCAGTTCGGCGTCGTTGCGCTTCTTGGCATCTTCGTAGAGCCCGGCGAACATCCAGTCCCAGCCGTCGAAGGTGATGGGAGCGATGCGGTAGCCACGCTCGACGAGGAATGCCTCGGCTTCGCGCCGCGTGAGCAGGTCGCGACCGGTATCGAGATAGGGATGGCGGAAATAGCGCAGCTTCATCTTGCGCTGCGCCAGCAGGATGCGGGTCACGCTCTCGCCCTGAATCACTTCGTCTTCCCACGCTTTCAAGCCGACCTGGTTCAGCGACGCATGATTGAACGTGTGATTGCCGAGTTCGAAGCCGTAGTCGAGCCACATCTCGAGAACCTTGATGCGCTCGTCCACTTGTCCGGGCTGGTACAGTTTTCTCTCGTTGACGAACCCGACCGCGGGAACCTTCTGGTCGCGCAGCGTAGTCAGCAGCTTTGTAGTCATCGCGGTGATGTCAGCCGCGGGAAGGCGGTCAGCCATGCCGGCGGGAAGATCGTCAATGGTGATGGCGACCTGGCGGTCGGGTTGCTTGGAGGCTTGGCATTTGGCAGGAAGAGCCGACAGGGAAGTTGCGCAAACAGCGGCCAACAAGACGGACAGCAGTTTCATAGGAACAGTCCTTGGGAACGGAAGAACGGAACAGGTATTAGAACACGAGCAGGGCTGAAGGTCGGGCCGGGGGCTATTGTTTCCGAAAACAAGTTGTGCATCCCGCGCCGTCGTATATAATCTAACTAACTGGTTAATTAAGTAGCTGTGTTCAGGAACCATGGCTCGCCTTTTCCAGCACCGTCACGTTCTGCACCGCATGGGCTCCCGCGGCCAACCCGAGGAAAGCCGTGCCGCCATCCTGCAGGCCGCCGCGCAGGAGTTCGCCGAGCACGGCATTGCCGGAGCCCGCACCGACGCCATCGCCCGGGAGGCCCGCGTCAACAAGGCGCTGCTCTACTACTACTTCAAAGACAAGGAAACTCTCTACGGCGCCGTGCTCGACGATGCGTTTTCCGGCCTGAAGGCCACCGTGTTCCGCGTGCTCGACGGCGACCTTCCCCCGCGCGAAAAGATGATGGCGTACGTGGGAGCCTATTTCGATTTCATTGCTTCCAACCAGCTCTATCCCCGGCTCATGCAGAGAGAGATGATGCGGGCGCGCCAGGGCCAGTCGCAGCACATCGACAAAGTGATCAAAAACTACATCCAGCCGATATTCGCCCGGGTCGGCGAACTGATGCGCCAGGGCATCGCGGACGGCGAATTTCGTCCGGTCAATCCCGTGCACTTCGTCCCCTCGATGGTCGCGATGATTGTTTTTTACTTCAGCAGTGCCCCCATGATGCAGAAGATTGTCGGGTTTAATCCCCTGACGCCGGAGCGGATTGCCGAGCGGCGCGCGGCTGTGCTCGATTTTATTTCCGCCGCACTCTTTCGTCAGGAAGGGAGCCGTCAGGAGGCCAGCCGTCCAGAACGCGACCGCCCAGACCGCAACCGTCCAGACCGTGACGTAACGCTACGCAAGGAGCACGCCCATGAGCGCGCGTAACCGCTTTCTCATTCTTCTCGGAATCATCTTCGTGATCGCCGCGACCTACTACTTTTTTTCCACCGACCACTCACGCGATCTGGTGCTGATCGGCACGGTCGATGCCAATCAGGTGATCGTGAGCGCGCAGGTCGAAGGCCGCATCCAGAAGTTGCTGGTGGATGAGGGCACGCCGGTCAAGGCCGGAGATCTGATCGCGGTCCTCGATCCCTCGGAACTAGCAGCGCAAGAGGCCGCCTCTACCGCCACGATCACGAGCCTGCAGCATAAAGTTGTGGAGATGCAGGACACCGAAAAATCCACCTCAGGCTCGACTTCGAGCGATGTGGTCAACGCGCAGGCTAAACTTTCGTCGGCGAAGGCGCAACTCCTCCAGGCAAAGGCAACGCTGGAGCGCACCGAGAGCGACAGCCGGCGCACCATCGAACTGGCCAAGGTGGGCGTGTCTTCCGATCAGGACCGGGTGCAGGCCGAGACCAATTTGCAGGCGGCCCAGGCGACGGTGCAGGCGCAGCAGGATCTGGTCAAGGCCGCGGAGGCCGATCTGAACTCCGCCATCGCCCGCACTCATCAGGCGAACGCAGCCAAGAGCACTGTGGCCTCTACTCAGGCGGATCTCAAGAATGCGGTCGCACTGAAAAATCAGGCTGCGGTCCGCCTGGGCTATACCAATGTTTATGCGCCGGTGAGTGGAACGGTTTCAGTGCGCGCGGCGCGGCAAGGTGAAGTCGTCAACATCGGCGCACCTATCGTTACCATCGTCGACTTGAGCGACACCTGGGCGCGCGCGGCCATCCCCGAAACCTACGCCGACCATATTGGATACGGCGACGTGCTGCGCGTTCGCCTGCCGGGAGGAACCGTCACCAGTGGCAAGGTGTTCTTCAAAGGAGTGGAAGGCGATTTCGCCACCCAGCGCGACGTGAGCCGCCGCAAGCGCGACATCAAAACCATCGTGCTGAAAATTCGCCTGGACAATCCCAAAGGCGCATGGGTGCCCGGCATGACCGCCGAAGTGCTGGTCTCGCCCGAACAACTGAAAGCGGACACTACACAGAGCGCTGCGGCCACGGAGCAACGATGATGGCCGAATCGAATCCGGACGTGACCAAGAACGGCGCGGCAGGGAGTCCCTCGACTTCCACGCTGGAAAAACCCGTGTACGATCCCACGGCGCCCTCGGCCATCGAGGTTGACCACATCGTCAAGAAATACGGCGACTTCACTGCGGTCGACGACGTTTCCTTCAGCGTCAAGGAGGGCGAGATTTTTGGCCTGCTCGGTCCGAACGGGGCAGGGAAGTCGACGCTGATCCGGATGATGACCACGCTCATCCCCATCACTTCCGGTCACGCGCGCATCGCCGGACACGACGTGGCTCGAGAGCCGAACGCGGCGCGCCGCATGATCGGCGTGATTCCGCAGGCGCTCACCAGCGACCTCGACCTCACGGTCGAAGAGAATATGAATATTTATGCCAAGCTCTACGACGTTCCGGCGAAGGAGCGGAAGAAGTCGATCGACGAACTGCTGCAATTAGTGGACCTGACGAAATGGCGCGATGCGGCCACGAAAACGCTCTCCGGCGGCATGAGGCGACGGCTCGAAATCGCGCGCGGCCTGGTACACCACCCCAAAATCTTTTTTCTCGACGAGCCTACAACGGGACTCGATCCGGTTTCCCGCGTGTCCGTATGGGAGATGCTGGGCAACATCAAGGAACACCGGCAACTGACCATCCTGATCACGACCCACTACATGGATGAAGCCGACCGCTTGTGCGATCGCATCGCCATTGTCGATCACGGCAAGCTGGTTGCGCTCGACTCACCAACCGCCCTTAAGGCCAGCGTGCCGGGATCGAACGTGATTGAAGCCCAGTTTGAAAATCCTCCCGCCGACTGGGAGCAGCGGCTGCACGCGCTCGATGATGTCACGTCCGTGCAGCATGAAGGCGCTGGCATGTATCGCGTGCTCACCGGCAACGGCTCGCGCACCACCACCGAACTGGTTGAGATGGCCGTGCACAGCAAAGTTCCAGTGAAGTCGCTCTCGGTGCAGAATACCACGCTCGACGACGTGTTCGTGCATTACACCGGAAGGCAGCTGCGCGACGAGCTGCAAAAAGCGTACGCCTTCGTCATGCCACAGCGGCCGGGGCTGCAGCCTTAGCGAGTCGCGAGCCCTGAGTCCCGAGTCGCGAGAGCCCAAAGACTCGATGACTAGGGCGCATGTTGAGCGGGCTGATCAACTCTTTGAAAGAGACACGAACGAACTCGGGACTCAGGACTCGCGACTCAGGACTGACTTTATGAATCGAATGATGGCGATTGTCGAGCGCGAAATGCGCAAGTTCTTCCGCTCCCCGGCGCTGATGCTGGCGTCCATGATTTTTCCGCTAGTGCAGTTGATCATTCTCGGCAATGCCTTCGGCGGAAAAATTCACGATGCCCGGGTCGCCATCGTCGATCAGGACGGCGGGCCGCAGGCGTTGCGCGTCCGCCAGGCCTTTGACTCCGTCCGCGCCAACATTCGCACCTTCGTTCCTCTCTATTACGACAGCGATAAGCAGGCCATGGAAGATGTGCGCAACGGAAAGCTGGAAGGGGCGGTGATCATCCCGCCGCAGTTCTCGCGCCGTGTTTACGAGGAGAATCATCCGCGCATCGCGCTGGTCGTCGACAACAGTGACAATTTCATGAGTTCGGCGGTCGAATCGGAACTGACCGACTTGACCAACGCGCTGAACCAGCCCACGGTCACGCCCCGGATTCTGCAGCAGACGGCGCTCGATGTCGTCGAGCTCTATCCCTACATCGAGTACATGAAATATCTGCTGCCCGGTTCGCTGGCGCTGGCCATGTTTGTGTCGGTCATGATCGGCGGCGGCATGCTCTACATCGACGACAAGGCCCGCGGCGTTCACGAAGGCTACCTGGTCACTCCGATCACGAAGCTTGAACTCGTCCTGGGCCTGAACCTCGCTGGCGCCATCAAGGCCGTAATGACGGGCGTGATCATCGTGGTCATCGGCTCGATGATGGCGGGCGTGGGAACGATTTTCAATCCGGTGACCATGTTCGGCCTTCTGATCATGATCGTGCTGACTTCGCTGGCCTTCAATACCATGATGTTTCTGCTCATGGTGCGCATCGAAGATCCGCTGGTGCCCAGGGCCATGTTCGGAATTCTCAACACGCTGCTGTTTTTTCCCAGCGGCTCGGTCTATCCCATCCAGGCGTTTCCTCCATGGCTCCGCTTCATCGCAAAGTGCGATCCGTTCACCTATGCCGTCGACGGCTTCAAGTGCCTGCTGCTCAAAGAAACGGCGCTCTCCGCCGTCTGGGGAGATATGCTCTTTCTCTCCATCTTTGCCGCGGTGACGCTGGGCATCGCGATCCCGTTGTTCAAGCGAACGTTGTAAGGGCATTCACCGCCGAGATCGCCGAGCACGCCGAGAAAAGACTATTGAATCGACGTGGGTCTCTTTGCGCTCTCGGCGTACTCGGCGGTGAATAGTTTTCGGGAACTTTTGACTTCTCCTCCGTGTCCGTTATGCTAGAGAGGTATGACACTTTTGGATGCTCAAGAGTACGACTCGGGAAAGGCGCGCAAACGCAACCAGCGAATTATTTTGGCAGTCGCGATCCTGTTGATTGTGGCGGGCGTTGCCTGGTGGAATCGCTATTGGCCCGAAGAACATCTGGTCGGGAAGTTTTTCACTGCTCTGCAGGCGCAGGATTACAAGACGGCTTACGGCATCTGGATGCACGATCCGCAATGGCAGCAGCATCCCCAGAATCATCCGAAATACCCGTTCAACGAGTTCTATCGCGACTGGGGCCCGGGTGGCGAGTGGGGACTCATCAAGACTCAAAAAGTCTACGACGCCAGCACCTGCCCCGACAGACGTGGTGAGAGCGGTGGCGGGAGCGGCGTTGTGGTGGATGTAATCGTGAACGACCGCACGGAACACGCGCAAGTGTGGGTGGAAAAATCGGACCACACGCTCAGCTACCCACCTTGTGAACTGATCTTTCGCTGAGCAGATGCGGCCAAACGTTACGCAGGAGTTTGCTCAATCGATTCCAGCGTCTTTGCGAGCGTAACTACGTCGCCGACATTCAGACAGGTTTTCGAGCGGTCAATCTGCCGCATCAGCCCGCACAAGACTTTTCCCGGCCCCACCTCGATGAAGGTCTGCACGCCCTGCGCAATCAGCAGGCGCATGCACTGCTCCCACTTCACCGATCCTGTAACCTGACGGACGAGCGTGTCGCGGGCGCGCAGATCGTCGGTTACCAGTTCGGCGTCGACGTTGCTGGCGACGGGATAGACGGGCTTCTGCAGCTTGAGGGCGTCGAGATCAGCTTGCAGACGATCCTGCGCCGGCTTCATCAGAGAACAGTGGAAGGGGGCGCTCACAGGCAACAGCTTGGCGCGCTTGGCGCCGCGTTCGTCGGCCAGCTTCGCCGCGCGCTCGACGGCGGCCGTGTTGCCGGAGATGACGATCTGCTCTAGCGAATTGATGTTGGCCGGTTCGCAGACCTGGCCCTGCGCCGCATCGTGGCAGACGGCGGTGACTTTGTCGAGGTCCATGCCCAGAATCGCGGCCATTGCGCCCACGCCCACGGGCACGGCCTCCTGCATGTACTTGCCGCGATCGCGCACGGTGCGGACGGCGTCGGCGAAGCTGAACGTGCCCGAAGCCACGTGCGCGGAATATTCGCCGAGACTGTGCCCCGCGACGTAGCAAGGTTTTGGAATGCGCGTTTCGAGCACTCGCAGGGTCGCGATGGATGCGGTCAGAATCGCCGGCTGAGTGATCTCGGTCAGACGAAGCTGGTCTTCCGGCCCCTCGAAACACACGGTGGACAGCCTGTAGCCAAGGGCCTCGTCGGCTTCCTCGAACGTCCGCCAGGCGATCGGATATTTCTCGACCAGATCCTTGCCCATGCCGACGGCTTGTGAACCCTGGCCGGGGAACAGCAGCGCGATGGTGTTTTCAGTCATGAAGTTGATGAAGGTACAAGTCCGTTGTCATCCTGAGCGAAGCGAAGGACCTATGCAATGTGCTTGCCGGTGAGTTGCAGAGATCCTTCGCGCAGAAGGCGCGCTCAGGATGACAGCGCGTGGTGACTAAACGGCGCAGCCGTCGCCGGCCGCACCGCGGCCAGGCCTCGCTCGATCGATCCGTTAATCCCGCGTTCGGAGAATTCCGCGGCCACGCGCACCGCATTCTTGATCGCATTCGCGTTCGACGAGCCATGGGTGATGATGCACGCGCCCTTCACGCCCAGCAACGGCGCACCGCCATATTCGGTGTGATCGAGCCGCTTCTTGAAATCGGTGAAGGCGCTGCGCGACAGCAGCGCTCCTACCTGCCGCGTGATGGTCGCCTTTAGCGATTCCTTCAGCACCGTGCGGACCAGGTTGGCCACGCCCTCGGAGATTTTCAGCGCAACGTTGCCCACAAATCCGTCGGCGACGATTACGTCAACCTTCCCGTTGTAAAGATCGCGGCCCTCCACGTTGCCCACAAAATTCAACGGAAGCTGCTTGAGCAGTTGAAACGATTCGAGCGTGAGTTGGTTGCCTTTGGTTTCCTCTTCGCCGATGGAGAGCAATCCGACGCGCGGTCCCGGCGTCACGGGGCGCTTCCCGACCATATCTCCAAACCTATTTCCAAACATGGCCCGAAAATAGATGTCGCCCATCACCGCGAACTGCTCGAGATTCTGCGGCGTGCAGTCGACGTTCGCGCCTACGTCCAGCAGCATGGCCGGATTGCCCGGAGCGGTGGGGAAAACCGCGGCCAGCGCGGGACGATCCACGCCCGGAACCGCGCCCAGCACGACTTTCGCCGTGGCCATGGCCGCTCCGGTATTGCCCGCGGTCACAAAGCCCGCTGCTTGCCCTTCGCGCACCATGCGCAAGCCGACGCGCATGGAGGAATCGCGCTTGGCGCGAATCGCCTCCACCTTGTCTTCCATGGTGATGAATTCGCTGGCGTGGACGATCTCAATAGGCAGGTCGGCCGCGGCGCGATGGCGATCCAATTCCGGTTTCACGACAGTTTCCGGGCCCACAAGCAACACGCGCACGCCGTATTGACGTGCCGCCAATATGGCGCCCTCAATCTCAGGCTTGGGAGCGCGGTCCGAACCCATCGCATCCAGCGCGATCACGCTAGGCATGATGTTGCGAGCTAGCTCGCTTCTTTCACGTCGAGGACTTCGCGTCCCTTGTAATAGCCGCACTTGGAGCAGGCGCGGTGCGGCATCTTTTTCTCGTGACAGTTAGGGCACTCGGAAAGGCTATGGCCTTTCAGTGCGTCGTGAGCGCGCCGGGTTGATGTGCGCTTCTGGGAGTGTCGTCGTTTTGGATTAGGCATGGTCTTGAATTCCTCTCAATAAAAGCTGTCAGCTCTCAGCCGTCAGCTCTCAGCTTGAACCGAACTTGCACCTGGATCGCTGAAAGCTGAGAGCTGACAGCTGAGAGCGGCTCTCAGTGTTCCAGCTTGCTGCGAATCTCCCGCAGCGCTGTCCACCGCGGATCGACCACCGCAGTCACGCAGGAACACTGTTCCTCGTTCAAATTCTTGCCGCAATGCACGCACAAGCCCCGGCAGTCTTCCCGGCAGGTAACTTTCAACGGCAGCGCCAGCAGCACCTGCTCGCGCAAAACGTCTTCGAGCAGAATGCCGTCGCCCTGATAATAGCCGATCTCGGCTTCCGCGTCGGTGACGGAAAGCTCGTCACGGCCTGCGTCGGCCCCCAGCGGCCGGTAGAGCAGCTCAAATTCGCGGGCTACTTCCTGCGGCACCGGTTCCAGGCAGCGGGCGCATTGCAATTCAAGCCCCGCCGACAAGCGCCCCCGCAGCCGTATGTCCTTGATTACCTCATGCTTGCCGTGATGCTCTTCGACCAGTTCGGCGCGCCCGCTCGCCTGCAGGGGCGTGCGTTGCCGTACTTCGCCCCCCAGGTCGATGACCCCGGGCTGAAACACTTCCTCAAACTCCAGAGGATGGCGTTCCAATTCATGGATGTCCAGGAACATTGCGAAACCTCCGCGTCAACGACCACCCAGTCGGGTTAACTCAAGTGTATTAACCCCGGCCCGCGGAAGCACGCCAAGAGGCGTAAGTACCGCAAGGAGCAAGGCTTAGGATAAAGGGAAGTGCGCGGAAGTGTCAAGGAAAGCGCAGCCATAGGTAGGGCTGAATTTGAGGGCAAATTCAGCCACTACCGCAGCCAGAAAGCTTCGGAGAAGTGCTAGAGTTAAGAGCATTGGAGGATTCCCCATGGCAAGTCTCGTCGTCGACAACGTTCCAGACGACCTGTACGAGGCTTTGCGGGCTCGGGCTCATAGAAACGGCACATCGATAGCAACGGAAGTCATGGCGCTATTGGAGCAGTTTGTTCCGACTGAGGCCGAGTTGCAGCGACGACGGGAGTCCTGTGAACGGCTCGCCGAACTCCGAGCAAAACCTCCGCTCACACCCGGTCCGTTCCCCTCAGCTGAGGAAATGATTCGCGAGGATCGTGAACGGTAAGTTGGGTGTTTCTCTGTCGGAGGAAAAACGATCTACGCTTCATTCCAGCGGGCGGCGCTCCAGAACTTCGCTCAGGACATGCGGTCGCCTGCTCCTCGATAGCCAGCCGTCAGACCGAGGGCTCATTGCCCCGCCGGCATCTTCAGGCCGAGCGCCTTCACCGTCATCTCATCCAGCGTGGCCTTGCCGTCTTTCTTGGTCGCGACGCCAAAATTGTCGGCATAGTCCCACATCGCCCACCCGATGCCGTGTCGTTCCAGCGCGACCCGCACATCCTGGATCCACGCGTCTCGGTCTTGCGGTTCGGAGAACTCCCGGAACACGCCGAATTCGTTGCAGATCAGCGGCACCCCGCGTTTGGCCGCCCAGTCGGCGGCCTGATTGATTTCCGCTTCGATGCGCGCCGCGTCCCAGTGATCCTGCCCGTAGCGGATGACCTGCAAGCGATCGTGCGCCTCCGGCACGAGCGTTGCGACCTGCGCGGCATTCTCCGGCGACGAGGGATAATGCAGTCCCTTCAGCCAGTGCCAGTAATACGCACCCCACGTCGCGCCCTGATGGGTGAAGATATGGGGCTCGTAAAAATGGAACACATAAACCACGTTGGTGTCCGGGAGCGGTTCGAGGAAGACCAGGTCGTCATCGTCGTCCCAGCGCGCGCCTGCGGCAATGATCGTGTTCTTCGGCGCGCCCCGTCGAATGGCGGCGGCCAGCTTCGCTTCCACGCCGTACCAGCGGTAGGCGTCGCGCATCTCCGGTTCATTCAGAATTTCGAAGAAGACGCGGTCCGGGTCCCACGAGGATGACGCGTAGCGCTGCGCGATCATGGTCCAGAAATCGGCGAAGCGCTCGACGAATTCGTCTTCTTTCGCCAAGCGCGCTTTGAAGTCGGAGTCGGGATGCATGTCGATCTCGACCGCCAGCCCCGCGTCCAGAATCATTTTGACGGCGGCGTCGAGATCTCCCAGATCTTCCTTGCTGCTGTCGTGATGCCGGGCTGCATCCATCAGCGGCTGCGGGTTCACGCTGAGCCGCACGTGATCGAAGCCCGCAGACTTGATCAACGCAATGTCGGCCGCCGTGGTCCAGGTCTGCGCGTGTTCTTTCGTGTATCCCTTCGGATCATAAACCTGCGCGAACCAGGCACTCAGATTGATCCCGTGCCGAATGTGCGCCAGGCGGGCGGCCGGAACTGAAGACAGCATTGCCGTCTGAGCTTGCGTTAACGATAGGGAAGCCAGCAATAGAAAGACAGCGATCGAAGTGCGAATCATGAATGACTCCTTTAGGAATGCAATCCTCTAAGCTTGTCATTGAGCATTGTCCTGAGCGAAGCGAAGAGCCTGCCCTGAGCTTGTCGAAGGGACCTCTGCACTCGCCGTCCAACTGCACAGGTCCTTCGCTTCGCGAAGGATGACAGGGTTGATCTATGAAGCGAGCGCACGACAAGCCCATCGTCAGCCGAGAATTGGCAGCGCACGAATTCTTTTCTTCGTCGCCGCATAAATCGCGTTGCACAGCGCCGGAGCGATCGGCGGCACCGACGGCTCGCCAATCCCAGTCGGAACCTCCACGCTCGGCACGGCATAGACCTCGACTGCCGGGGTTTCGTCCATACGCAGCGGAGCGTAGTCGTCAAAGTTGCCTTGCACCACGCGGCCTTTCTCGATCGTGATCTTGGCGCGCAGGGCGTTCGCCAGTCCGTAGACGATTCCCCCCTGAATCTGCTGCTCCAGAATGCTGGGATTCACAACTTGTCCGCAGTCGACCACGGCCACGACGCGATGCACGCGCGGCTGGCCGTTCTCCACGGTGATCTCGACCACCTCGGCCATGTACGAGGCGAAGCAGCCGAAGCAGGCGATCCCGCGATAACGGCCCGCCGGCAGCGGTTTGTCCCACCCAGCTTTCTCGGCGGCCAGTTGCAGCACGCCGCGCATGCGCGCCGTTTTCCAGGAGGTCGTGAAAAATTGCAAGTCTTGATCCTTCGCCAGCAGATGCAGCCGGTACTGCAGCGGGTCCTTGCCCGCCGCGACTGCCAGTTCGTCGATAAAACTCTCGAGCGCAAACGCCGCCTGCAGCGCGTAGACCGACCGCATCCAGCCCAACGGCACCGGCGTTTCGGTCATCACGTACTCGATCGCGTAGTTGGGAATTCCGTAGACCGGTCCGGCTTCGTCCGGCATATCAGGATCAACATTGCCGGGAGTAGGCTGTCCCTTCTGGCCGCTGATCGACGGTGCGATGATGCGATGCGTAAGCGCGACCGGGAAACCGGAGCCGTCGAGTGTGGCCGAGAGCTGGTGCAGGCTCGCCGGGCGGTAGGTGGAGAACCGCATGTCGTCTTCCCGCGTCCAGATCACTTTCACCGGAGCGTTGATGGCCTTCGACACCAGCGCGGCTTCGACCGCATAGTCGTGCTCAAGACGCCGGCCAAAGCCGCCTCCCATCAGGGTAACGTTCACCTTCACCTGGTCTGGATCAAGTCCAATCGCTGTCGCCACCGAGTCCCGGCAATCCTGCGGAACCTGCGTCGGTGCCCACAATTCGCACTTCGTGCCCTGATAATGCGCGGTACAATTTCCCGGTTCCATGGGCGCGTGCGCCATGAAGGGCAACTCGTATTCGGCGGAGATGCGCCGCCCCGAGGCTTTCGCGGCGTCGCCCGCCGAATACAAAGTCGCGGCCTTCTTCGACGCCGCCTGCTTCAGCGACTCCCTCACGGCCGCGGTATTCAGATCTTTGTTCGGGCCATCGTCCCAGGTGACGTTCAGCACCCTGCGGCCTTCCATCGCGCCCCACACGCTGTCGGCGACCACAGCGACGGCTGAGTCGCTGATCTTTCCCACGTAGCTCACGCCGGAAATTTTCTTCGACTCCTTATCGTCGAAGCTCGCGACCTTCCCGCCTATTGCCGGGGAGCGCGAGAGCAGAGTGAATTTCATCCCGGGCATGCGGAAGTCAATGCCAAAAACCGCTTCGCCCTTCACCTTGGCGGGCGAGTCCACGCGCGCCAAACGGTGGCCGACAATCTTGTAGTCCTTGCTCTGCTTGAGCGGTACATCGGTCGGAATCGGCAACATCGCAGCCTTGCCCACGAGTTCTCCGTAACTCAAACTACGGTTCGTGGCCGCGTGTTTTATGCGACCATTCTCAGGCGTACACGAAGACCGCGGAACATTCCACGTCAGGGCCGCGGCCGAGATCAGCATCTCGCGCGCCGCCGCTCCGGCCTTGCGCATCGGGTCCCACGTGGTGCGAATGCTCGCGCTTCCGCCCGTGGTCTGGTCGCCGAAGAGCGTGCTGGCTCCGGCCTGCTCGATTTCAATCTGCTTCCAGTCGGCCTCAAGTTCTTCGGCCAGGATCATGGGCAGCGCGGTGCGCACGCCTTGTCCCATCTCGGAGCGCGCGACCACAATCGTGACTTTATTGTCGGGCGTGATGCGCAGGTAAGCGTTCGGGGAGAAGAATTCTGTCTGCGGTCCGCCGCGATGCGGCAGGTAGAAGCCGATCACCAGGCCGGCACCGGCCGCGACTCCGGCGGCCACAAACTCACGTCGGGAAAGTGGGCTCATCGTGCACCCCCGTTTCCCGCAGCACGCCCGGCAGCGAGATGGATCGCCTTGCGAATGCGTTCATAGGTTCCGCAGCGGCAGAGGTTGCCGTTCATCGCGGCCGTGATCTGTTCGTCGGTGGGGTTGGGCGTTTTTGCGAGCAAGGCCGCGGCCGACATGATCTGGCCCGTCTGGCAGTAGCCGCACTGCGGAACTTCTTCCGCGATCCATGCCTGCTGCAGCGCTTGTCCCAGTAAGCTCAATCCGCCGGCGCCGAGCCCTTCAATCGTAATGACGCTCTTGCCCGCCACTTGCGACACCGGAGTCGAGCAGGAGCGGATCGGGTTGCCCTCAACGTGCACCGTGCAGGCGCCGCACAATCCTGCCCCGCAGCCGAATTTTGTTCCGGTAAGTTCGAGGGTATCGCGAAGAACCCAGAGAAGAGGCGTTTCCGGAGAGACGCTGACTTTTCGTTCACTGCCGTTGACGCGGAGTGTGATGTCTGCCATGGAGGTCCAGTGGTGAAGTTTGAAAGCTGGACAACATGGTACTGAACCTGCGCAGAAAGGGGAATGGCAGACGCGAATGCTAGGAAGAAAACGCTATGAAGAAGAGGAACCGACCGAACCGAGCAGGCTTCGTGTTTACTTCAGCTCGGCCAATTTCTGCGTGACGAGCTGGCTCACTTCAGCTCCGGGGTTTTCTTTCTTAACCTGCTCGTAGAGCCGCTTGGCGTCAAGCGGCTGGTTGGAATTCTGGTAGAGTTCGGCCAACTCCAATTCCGCGGCTACTTTGCTCACCGTGACCGTCGGCTTGTTGATCAGTTCCTGGTAGAGGGCGACGCCTTCCTTCACGCGGTTGGTCTGGCCATAAAGCGAGGCCAGAGCCGACTTGGCCACGGACGCAACCTCGCGATTGCCCGAGGAAATGACTTCCTTAAAATTGCGCTCGGCTGCGGCATTGTCCGACAAGTTGGCCGCGGTTACTCCCAGAAAATAATGAGCCATGTCGGCGGTCCGGGTGTGCGGATAGTTGTCCACGATGGCCTGAAACTTTTTCTGGGCGGCCAGGGCCCGCTCCTTGGCCGAGGTGAAGGTGGGAAAGTCGGGCTGTTCGGGCGCGCCCACCGGACGCAGTTGCGTCTCCATGGTGCGCACCGCCTGGGCCAGTTCCAGGCTGGCTTTCTCGTCCTGCGTGTTCAAGTAATACCATCCGCCGATTACGAGGGCCAGAACCACGGCGACGGCGACGGTGGAGTAGATGACAGTGGACCGGTGCTCGACTGTCCAATGGGCCGTTTTCTCGGCAGCGTCAATGGTGACACGGCTGAATGCATCCTGCTTCAGTTGATGGCGGGTCTCTGCGCGCACGGACTTCCCTTCTACCGGTAAGAATGGCTGGACAAACTAGCAGTTTATCAGGGGGAAACGGCCGGGTCAAAGAGCGTTCCGCGCGCACCGTACCGCTCTCCCTTGTTCGGATTTCGTAACGCCACAACTTATTCCTTGCGATGCGATTGTAATGAGGCTACTTTGTGCGCTTCCCCCCTTGGTGCAGTTCAATCTTCAAAAATCTTTAGAGGAGAAATCCGATGCCGAAATCAGGAGAAGCGTCTCCGCATGGCGACAAAACCAACTCACCCTACGGAAACATGGTTCGGACCAGCCCGATCGTGCGTCAGCGGCTCAGACCAGGAGCCGTACGCGCGCATATCAAGAAGGGACAGTCGCAAGCCCATGGCGGCGTGGGTCCCCTGAGCCCTTTAACCCACCGCAATACCGGATACCAGCCGTTACCCCCGCCCTTGGGCCTTCCCCCCTATCATTACGATCTGACCGAACACTTCCCGGACATCGCCCAGCACATCGGGGACGGCCCAATGGTCTGCGATATCCTCGGCGATTCCGGCGGCGTCAAAGATGGCGAATTTCAAGACCGCGTCTCCGCGGCGATGGTCAAAGCTCTCGAAAACGCAAACCCATCCCAATTCTGTTACCACGTCGGCGACGTGGTTTACTTCACCGGAGCGCACGACGATTACTATGGCCAGTTCTACGAGCCCTACGAAAGCTACACTCCGCCAATTTTTTCCATTCCCGGCAATCACGACGGCGAGGTCGACGATCCGAAGGCGCAAACTTCGCTGGACGGCTGGGTCGCCTATTTCATGCAGAAAGAGCCTGACGTCGATCCCATCTCGCATGATGCTCCCCGGGTTGGACTGAACCTGCCCAACCCCTACTGGACCTTTACCACCCCATTGGCGACCTTCATCGGCATGTACACGAACGTTCCCGAACACGGCTCCATTGATTCGGATCAGCAGCATTGGCTCACCAATGAATTCCACACCGCCCCGGAAGATCGGGCGCTGATCTTGGCGCTACACCATCCCATCTACTCGTTCGACGTTTTTCACTCGGGCAGTTCGAAGATGGCGGATGCGCTCGAGAATGCCATTCGCGATACCGGGCGCGTTCCCAACCTGGTTTTGACCGGCCACGTCCACGACTACCAACGCATCGAGCAGACTATCGCGCCTGACAGCCCCACGCCGTTCCTTGTCGTGGGCAACGGCGGCTACCACAACTTGCATAAAATTCACTCCAACAATGGAGATGTTGCCGCCGATACAAAAGCCAAGCTGATCTATGGAATCGACTCTGTTTGGGGTTACCTCAAGCTGACGATCGACAAAAAGACGATCAAGGGCCAATCAACTGAGATTGACAAGAACGGAAACCCAGGGAAGGGAGACAGTTTCTCGTACCCTGCCGGACCCATCATTCTAAAAAATTCCAAGAGCGTGCCGACTCTGTAGACCGTCGCGATTCACTCGGCCATACCAACATTCCCCACCTGTCTCGGTTTCGGCAGGCGGGGATTTCTTTTTGATGACGTCACCCTGATTTACGGACGCATCTTTCGCAACGGTGGCTCGATCTGCTACTCTGCGCATTCCGTTCCGAGGGAGGAATCCGGAATGTCATCCCGCAAATGGTTGTTCTCAACTCTGGCCGTCGTGCTGTGCTTCAGCTTTTCCGTGTCGGCGGCCGACAAGAAATCCAAAGACGCGAAGGCCGACGAAGCCGCCAAGCCCTCGTACGAACTGCGCCAGCCTGCGACCGAGAGTCTGGACTTGACCATGTACCAGCGCATCCGCGAGGAGGGGCTCTCGCACTCGCACGTGATGGAGTATGGCTCGGCGCTGATGGATGGGATTGGCGCGCGGCTGACCGGCTCACCCAACCTGAAGCGCGCCAATGAATGGACGCGCGACCAGCTCGCCGCCATGGGATGCAGCAACGCCCACCTCGAAGACTGGGGCGAGTTTGGCATGGGCTGGCGGCAGCTGAACGCCTGGGTGCGCATGTCGGCGCCCGATACGGCGGTGTTCATCGCGCAGGCGCTGCCCTGGTCGGCGTCGAGCCACGGTCCAGTCAACGGGCGCGCGATTTGGATCGATGCCAAGGACGAAAAAGATCTGGAAAAGTACAAGGGCAAGCTCGCCGGGAAGATTATTTTCTTCGGCGAAATGCGCGACGTGAAGCCGGTCGACAAGCCGCTGTTCGAACGCCGCGACGATGCCAACCTGAAGTCGCTCGCCGAATACCCGGTGCACCTCAATGAGCAGGAGGATTTCTTCGCGACGTTCATCAAGCGGCTGGAATTTCGCGAGAAGGCGGGAGCATTTTTCGCCGCCGAGCACGCGGCCGGGATCGTGGTTCCGAGCCGCGATGGCCGCAACAACGGCGGGTCGGGCGGGACGATTTTCGACGACGGCGGTACCGGGATGGGTTGGTTCGCTTATCAGCGCGAGCACGCCGAGCCGCTTCCGATTGTGGTAATGGCGATTGAGAATTACGGCCGCGTGTACCGGCTGCTCAAGGCGAACGTGCCGGTCTCGGTTGAGATGGACGTGGAAGCGGAATTCACCGGCGATCACGAGCACGGATTCGACACCATCGCCGAAATTCCAGGCACTGATCCTAAGCTGAAGGATGAAGTGGTCATGGTTGGAGGGCACCTCGATTCGTGGGCGTCCGCCACCGGCGCCACCGACAACGGCGCGGGAACGATTGTCGCCATGGAAGTCATGCGCATTCTGAACGCCTTGCACGTGCAGCCGCGGCGCACCATCCGTGTGGGCCTGTGGACCGGGGAAGAGGAAGGAGAATTTGGATCATACGGATACGTCAAGCAGCATTTCGGTTTCGTGCCGCTCTCGACCGCGCCCGATCAGGTGAAGCTGCCCGACTTTCTGCGCAAGCCCGCTGGACCGGTTGAGTTGAAACCCGAGCAGCAGAAAATTTCCGGATATTTCAATCTGGACAACGGCACGGGAAAAGTTCGCGGCATTTACCTGCAAGAGAACGCTGCGGTCGGTCCCATCTTCCAGCAGTGGATGGCGCCGTTGAGCGATCTCGGCGTAAGCACGATCACTATGCGCAATACTGGCGGCACCGATCACGAAGCATTCGACTCGGTGGGTGTTCCGGGCTTCCAATTCATTCAGGATCAGCTCGACTACGGATCGCGCACGCACCACTCCAACATGGATACTTACGAGCGCCTGCAGGGAGAAGATCTGGCCCAGGCGGCGGTGGTCGAGGCAATCTTCGTTTACAACACGGCGATGCGCGATCAGATGTTGCCGCGCAAGCCGCTGCCGCATCCTGAACTCGAGGAGCGGCGCAAGGCTCCGCTGAAAAACTTGATGCTGGGGGCCGAGGCGGCGGAACAAGAAGCGAAGAAGCCCGCGAATTGAATTTGAATTGTCATCCTGGGCGAAGCGAAGGACCTATGCACTCGGCTGTCGGCAGCAAACTACATAGGTCCTTCGCTTCGAAGGATGACAAGACTTGTTTTTAAACACGAACGCCGCCAGTTTCCCGGCGGGCGTCCTCTCACAACGAATCTGGCCTAGCGCGAAGTTTCTTCCAGCATCCCCTGCTCCAGCTTTTCCTGGCATTCGATGCAGTGGCGCGTCCAGGGAACGGCCTCCAGCCGCTTGGCGTTGATTTCCTTGCCGCAGTGAATGCATTCGCCGAAACTGCCTTCGCGGATGCGGGCCAGCGCCTTATCGACCATCTGCAGGGTCGCGCGGTCGTTGTTGCTCTGGCTGAACAGGAATTCCTTGGTGTAGGAACTGGCGGCGCGGTCGGCGATGTCCTGCGCGGTATCCTCGTCAGCGGAACGACCGTCGGCCTGATTGCGGTTCACGGTGCGGCGCAACTCCTGCTGCCGGGTCTCTAATCGTTTCTTGAAGGCTTCCAACTTCTTCTTATCCATAGGTCACTTCAACTCGGCCTCTCCCGACCGTCCCATCAAACTCCTAGACGCCTCTTGGCGGAGGCGTCCGTGATGATAAGGCCAAACGAAGATGATAAGCGCGCAAATTATGATGCGTCAACAGGGGCATGGGTCCGCGGGTCAAAGGTTCGTTAGTGGTGCAGAGTCTTCGTTCATGTTGGCGTCATCCCGAGGGGAGCCGTTCTTCAGGCGAAGTGAGGGATCTCGCGGGGATCGCCACTAGTCGTCAAGACCGGACTGCACCACGACCACACTTCACCGCGGCAGCGGATCCTTCATGCTGGCCAGAGCGTATCCCATGACGGCCATGGCGGCGGCGCTCTCGCGCAACTCGGCGGGGACAACTTTGTCGAGCGTGTCGGCGGCGGTGTGATGGTAGTTGAAATAGGTGCGGCCGTCCTGGCGCAGGCCGAGCGCGGGCACGCCGGCTTCCGACATGTCGGAAATGTCGGCTCCCGGCGCATAGCTGCTGGCCTCCACGGCATTAGCTCCGAAGCTTTGCAGGATTTCCAGCGCGGGACGCAGAAGTTCCGCCGCGTGCGGAGTCATCTTCACCTCGAAGCCAAGCGGGTGGGCCGCGCCGGAATCGCTTTCGATGGCGGCCACGTGGTTGGCGAATTCCGCGGAATGATCCTTGGTATAGGTCTTGCTGCCCGAGCCGCCGTTTTCTTCATCCATCCAGGCAATCACGCGCAGCGTGCGCTTCGGGTGCAGGTGCAGCTTCTGCAGAATCTCGGCCGCTTCCATGGCGACCACGACGCCGGCGCCGTCGTCGATGGCGCCCGTGCCCAGGTCCCAGGAGTCGAGATGTCCCGAGACCACGACGATCTGCTCGGGATGTTCGCTGCCCTTCAGGTCGGCAATGACGTTGTAGCTGGTCGCATCAGATAGTTTCTGGGGTGTCAGAGTAAGCCGCATGCGCACTTTGCCTTGCTCGGAAAGATGAGCGATCAGGTCGGCGTCTTCCGCAGTGACGGCGCCCGCGGGAATGCCAGCGGGATAGGAGAATCCCGTGTGGGGCAGGCGGAAGTCGGCGCTGCCGACCGAGCGGACCAGAGCCGCGGCGGCGCCCAGTTCGGCCGCGGCCCGCGGCCCGGCTCCGCGGTAGCGCACGGCTTCACCGTAGGCCGCGAATGCCAGGCCGCCCGCGGCTTTCCGCTTGTCGAAGAGTTCGTCGAACAGGACGATCTTTCCGGCGACCTTGTCGTGGCCAAGGGCTTTCAGTTCGTCAAAGTTATTGACCACCACCACGTCGCTCGTGATGCCTTCGGCCGGCGTCGATGCGCTTCCGCCCAGCGCTGTAAGAACGACTTTCTGTGTGGTGCCCGCAGCCTGGCCCGGGTATTCCGTCAGCTCGGCCGTTTCAGCACCGCGCACCCAGTGCGGAACTTTTACTTCCTCGAGCTGAACCTCCAGACCGAGCTGGCGCAACTCGGCAGCGACGTACTCCACGGCAGCTTTTGCCTGCAGAGATCCGCTGGGACGTGGGCCGATGTTCTCAGTCAGATGAGACAGTTGGCGGTAGGCGTAATCGTCGGCGAGCGCGGCCGTCTTGATCGCGGAAAGCTCCTCGAGCAGTTGAGGCGGGAAGTTCGCCTGGTCTGCCGCGGATGCTAGCTGCGGCGCTGCAAACGGCCTTGCGGCGGGCTGCGCCGGTTGGTTCTGGGCCTGGGCGGTCAGAACGGCCGCGGTCAGAAGAACGAGAGTATGGAGAATCGAGATGAGCAGGACGCGTCGCAAAGGGTTGATGGTCATAGGTCGTTGGTCAGTGTATCTGACGGGACCGCGCCGAGGATACAGCCGGATTGAGGTGGAATTCTGGTTCTCGATGTTCCGCAGCCGAAGGCGCGAGACGCGTCCTATTTCTTCAGATCCGCTGTCCAGTTGAGCACGAGCGTCAGAGGATCGCTGCCCTCTTTCAGGTTGCCGACATTGACCAGGAATTTCTTGCCATCTGCGGTGACGTCGAATGGCCCGTTTTGCCGCTGGATAGCGCTCGCCTGGAACAGCACGTGGGGCACGCCCAACTGCGGAGCCGTGCCGGAGAGGTTCACGTCAACGGCAACGATGTTGTCGGTGGTATCGAGGAAGAATAACTCCTTGCCGTCTCTGCGCCAGTGGGCCGCCGAGCCGCCACTGGTTGAGACCTGCCATTTCGCGCCGCCTCCCGGAAATGCGGTGATGTAAACCTCACTCCGTCCGGACTCATTGCTGCTGTAGGCAAGCCACTTCCCATCGGGCGAAACCGCAGGCGTAGTCTTTACGAAAGCAGTCTGGACAAGGGGAAAAGGCTTGCGATCGCCGAACAACGGCAGGACCCAAAGGTCCAGAACGGGTTGGCTTGGGGTACGGCGCAAGAAAACCAGATAACGCCCGTCCGGCGAAGGTCTTACCCCGCCCTCTTCTCCATCCTTGCTATCGAGGACCACTTGGTCGGAGCCGCTGCCGTCGGCTGCCTTGGAATACAAGTGGAATCCTCCGAGCGCATTGGAGTGATAGAAAATCGTCTTCCCGTCGGGCGACCACGCCGGCGATACCTGGCTCGACGCCCCGAAGGTCAGGCGTGTCTTGGTGCCGCGGGCCAGGTCGAAGATCCATATCGCCTGCGTGCCTTGCGTGCCGTTGAAAAGGTTTACGGCCAGGCGCGTGCCGTCCGGTGAAAGCGCGGGATAGAAATAGCGGTCGGGTTCGGCGATAGCATCCAACGGCTTACCCTCTCTTGACATCCACTTCAGGTTCCAGGTTCCAGCGGTGTCGCCGGATTCGTAGATCATGCTTCCATTCTCAGAGACCGAAAAGATTGGACGGGTAACGCCGCCATTGATGGCAATGTGCTCGGCAATCGGAACCGATTCTCCAGTCACTTGCAACGTACGCGGGTTGAACGGGCGCGCCATTAATGTCGCCTCGCGCATGAACAGCAGGTAGCCGGAGGCGTATTCCGCCATGCTCTCGCTCTTCATCAGTTCTTTCGCATTGAGCGAGCCCAACTCTCCCGCATACAAGGTGTTGCCTTGAAGGCCCTGCGAAGTTCGCGCCCAAAACAAGAAGTGTTTTCCATCGGGCAGAAAAAACGGCCAGCGGTGACTGTTCTCCCCTTTGGCGCTATCCAGCCTCGAGGCTGGTTCAGGAGTGCCGCCGGTTGCGGGTACGCGCATCAGATTCGAGCTGGTTGTTGGGGTGAACAGGATGACACCGTCTTTGCTCCATGCGCCGCCGCGGCCATTGCTGGCGTCGCAGACCGTCTGCGGAGGTCCACCCTCGGCGTTAACTCTGCGCAACTTGCCACTGGCAAAGAACCCGATCTCGCGGCTGTCGGGCGACCAGAGGGGATACATCGCGTCGTCGGTTCCGGGCAAGGCCCGTGGAATGGCCGAGTTCAGCGCGCGGACGTACATCATGACCTTACCTTTGTCGTCGCGTGCGGTGAAGGCCAGGCGCGTGCCGTCGGGCGAGAGCACGGGCGGGCCGGATTCCACGGCCATCAGCAAGAACGTCGCGCCCGGCGGAGGAAGAATCGAGGAACGTACCACGGCTGCCGGTTTCGGAGTCTGGAATACGTAAGCCGCTCCAATGCCCAGAGCGATGAGCGTGGCAATGCCGGCGACGATCCATGCCAAGCGTGAGCCGCCTAAGACTGGCTTCGACGAGTCGGCGCTCGTGACTGCGGCTTCCGGCGAGGCTTCTTTTAAAGCTTGCAACTGAATCGCGACGTCGTGCATGCAGCCGTAGCGCTGGCCCGGATTCTTTGCCAGACAGCGCAACACGGTTTCGTCGAGCCGCGGCGGCGAACTGGGCATCACAGTGGAAATGCGATCTGGCTCCTTGTCGAGAATCGCTCCCAGCACGCTGAACTGGGATTTGCCCTCGAAAGCGCGGCGCCCGGTGAACATCTCGTAAAGCACGCAACCGAAACTGAAAATATCGGACCGCGCATCGGCTTCCGCGCCCTGCAGAACTTCGGGCGCCATGTACTGGAACGTGCCCACCACCGTTCCTTTTTCGGTCAACGGCGAGGCAGTGCCGCTGAGCGCGGCCACGCTCATGGTTGGTGTGGTCGGAGTCATCAGCCCGGCCCCGGATGCGGAACTCAGGCCGGGCGCAGGTTTCGCCAGGCCAAAGTCCATCAGCTTCGGTCCATTTTTTGCCAGCATGATGTTGGCGGGTTTCAGATCGCGATGCACGATCCCGCGGGCGTGGGCTTTCGCCAGCGCATCGGCAATCTCGGTAGCGGTTTTCAGCGCCTCTGCGAGCGGCATGGCGCCGCGGTGGAGCCGATCGGCCAGCGTCTCGCCTTCCAGATGCTCCATCACCAGGAAGTCGACGCCATCCTGCGACCCAACGTCATACAACGTGCAAATGTGCGGATGATTCAGCGAAGAGATCGCCTTGGCTTCGCGGTCCAGGCGTTGACGTAAGTCAGGATTGGCCGACAGGTGTGCGGGAAGAACTTTGATCGCCACATCGCGTCCTAGCCGCGTATCGCGGGCGCGGTACACCTCTCCCATTCCGCCGGCGCCCAGCGGCGATTGAATTTCGTAAGGGCCGAGTTTCGTGCCAGGAGTCAGGGCCATGGGTGCGCACGATTATAGACTAGCGGCAATGGCCTGCCACTCCTTCCGGCGATTCCAGATGGTTTGCTCTGAGCCTTCAACCAATTGCCTTTTTAATGTAGGATAAGTCCGCTTTCTTCAGGAGGGTCTCGATGGAACAGCATAGTCCGGCCGACATCGCGCGGCAGGCTTCGACGTTATCAATCCTTTGGGGTGTTCTGCTCATTATCTTCGGCGTGGTTGCGATCGCTTCGCCCTTTCTCGCTGCCGTGGCCGTCAATATCCTGATTGCCTGGCTCATCGTTTTGGCCGGCGTCGTCCACATCATGCTCGGCGTGCGCACGCATGCAGCCGGCAGCATGATCTGGAAGCTTCTGGTGGGACTCGCCTATCTGTTTTTCGGCGTTTACCTGATCATCCATCCTGTGCTGGGGGTGACGTCGCTCACCTTGGTGCTGGCCGTGCTGTTCCTGATCGAAGGCATCCTGGAGATCATTCTGTTTTTCAACCTGCGCTCCCTGGGCGGTTCGACCTGGATGCTGGTGGACGGCATCGTTACCCTGCTGTTAGGCGTGATGATCTACATGCAATGGCCATCGAGTTCGGCCTGGGCGATCGGCACCCTGGTGGGCGTGAGCATGATCATCAGCGGGGTTTCGCGCGTCATGCTGTCGTTGGCGGTGCGAAAAATGACCCCAAAGATGTCATAGTTTCCTGGAACCGTAGCGCTCGAACTCTACAACGTACCGACTGAAATCGGAGGAAGACTGAATGGGAGGCTTGATCCCGTTAAAGGACGCATCGCGGCGTCCGACGCGCGTCCCCATCGTCACCATTTTCATTATTCTCGTGAACGTGCTTGTGTTTGTACGCGAGCTGATGGGTGGGGAAGCGTTTGTGACCGCGTGGTCGGCGATCCCGGCGCAGATTACTTCCGGCCACCACTTGATCACGATTCTGACGGCGATGTTCATGCACGCCAGCTGGTCGCACATCATCGGCAACATGATTTTCTTGTGGGCCTTCGCCCCGGAAATCGAAGACGCGATGGGCCCGGGGCGGTACTTGGTGTTCTACCTTGTGGGCGGGCTGGTGGCCATGCTGGCCCAGGTCGCGGCCAGCCCGCATTCGACCGTGCCCAATCTGGGCGCCAGCGGTGCCATTGCCGCGGTGATGGGCGGGTTTCTGGTGACTTATCCGCGCGACCGCATTAAGGCGATTCTGCTGATCTTTGTGTTCGTGAAGGTCACCTTCATCCCGGCCGCGTTGCTGATCGGATTCTGGTTCCTGACGCAGTTGTTCAATGCCGGATCAGTCGCGAACGCACAGACTGGAGGAGTCGCCTATCTGGCGCACGTCGGCGGCTTCATTTTCGGCGCGGCCACGGCGCGTCTGTTCGAAGACCCGCGTCGCATCGCTTTGCAGGAGAGCTCGGAATAATTTCTAGGCGTACTGATTTCTACGCATAAAGGAACGGCCGCTCCCCGTGGCTTCTCCAGAAGTAGGCGAGAACGATCACACTGGCGATTGCCGCGTACGCACACCAGAGGGAAGTGAACGCGTAGCGTTTGACCTCCATGACCACCAGCAGGATGACCAGGTTGGCCGCCCCGAAGATGACCATCATCCTGATCCTCGAGAAGAACAGCGAGCCGCAGGTTGCGATCACATAGAGCACGCCAACCGCGGTATTGTTGGTCGCCTGGTTGATGTACACGATGCTGTTGTTCCTGATGAACAGCTGCAACGGGAATGCCGTCAGGGCCCACAATATATAGAGCGTGGTGCCTCCTCCGAGGACGACGAACGGCAGCATCCGGCTTCGGCTCTCCCCGTTCGGCTCGAACAGCAGCACGCTCATCGGCAGCAGGAAAGGAAGTAGTCCCTGCGCATAGAGCATGAACGCCGCCCCCATGTCGTGCGCCACCGCGGGCGAAAGGATCCCATCCAATCCCAGCCAGACGAACCCCTCGATGAACTGATGAATCGCGAACAGCATAGGCAGCGTCGCGAAAAGCAGTTCGCGCCGGTGCTTCACCCGAGTCAGTGTGACCACGCCGACGGCGCCCAGAACGCCGCTGCCTACAAAGTTCGCTGTGGCCGAAAAACACACCGGTCGTTTTCTCCGTGGCGAGGATTACATTTATCCCCGCAGAACGCAAAACATTTTTATTGCCGACGCAATGTGGGTGAGTGGGGTCTAATCTACGGGGCTACCCTTTTGCCATGCACCTTCCGATCACGGAGGCGCAGGCTTCAACAAACTCCTGTTCCGCTTCCGTGAACGCGTTGGAAAAATAACTCTCGATATCGAATTCGGCGGCGAGCTTGCCCTTCACGAAGATGGGGACAACGATTTCACATTTGACCAGGGGCGATCCCGCCAGATAGCGCGGGTCTTTGGAGACATCTTGCACGACTACGGTCTGCCCTGTGCGGGCCGCCGCGCCGCAGAGTCCCGAATTGAGCGGAATACGGGCGTTGGGCGTAAAGCTGCCGACATAGGGTCCGATCACCAGCACGCCCGAATCTGCCGCGTCGACCAGATAAAAGCCTACCCAGTTGTAGCGTGTCATCTTTTCATGCAGACGCTGCGAGATAAGCTCCATGACCGGCTTCGCCGTGGGAGCGGTTTTGGCGAAATCCCGAAATTCCCGGAGAAGTTCTTCGTGCGCAGGCGTCATGGTTCGGCCAGTCATGGTTCGGCCCTCTTGCCGAGCGTCCAGGGTAGGCTTGGTCATAATCCCCTGTCCGCCTCCAACTCCGATACTAACCTACCCGTACAGCGGGCCAAGAGTACCGTGGTGGTGCTCCTGTTATCCTCGCCAAAATAAAAATGGCCCCATTGCTGGGGCCACATTTCAAGAGGCTACGAATTTGGTGGGCATGTCAGGAAAGGCGATGCAAGTTACCGTTCCGGCGGCCAGAACAGTTCGGGTGGTAACGCGGAGAATCGAAGAGAGTGTAGGTCATGTAGAGTTAGCGGCCTCTTTATTGTGCTTGAGAGGAGCACTTGCCGCGCCAAAGCCCGAGGGCGACGTGATCCGGCGCACGCTGTAGTTTAAATGAATGATGAGCAAGGACTTAGTCAGAGGACAGAACGCAGAAGGCGCGAAGAGAAAGGGAATAGACGCAAAATCGGAAGTGCAGAACAATGCACATTCCGTGCACGCGGCTACCGAAGGCTGTCTGGTGTGCGGGCGGGTCCTACGTAAGTGAAATTCAGGCCGTAGGACTTATCGCCTGGATCGTAATACAGATCCCAGACAAAGCTGCCCGGACGCGACGATTTGTCCAAAACGCGTTCAATAGCCGACCGGGCGCTCATGTGATCAATTCCTTCTGTCGTACGATACCCATCCAGGTCGTTGCTCGGTGCGCTCGGGCCTACCCCGACCTCATATCCGGTCTGCTTCTTAACTTCGTCGCAGATTGCCTGAAGAAGCCCTCCGCCATCGCGCGGGCCCCCGGGAACCGAGACAACAGTATCCAAAATTGACCCTTGCCGAGCGCGATTTCCCCCAGCATCCAGTACATCGACCGGTACAACGTGCAGGCGGACGCCGTCCCGCATAACCCTAAACGTGGGGCCGCCCAGCATTCGATATTCCTGGAGCATTCTAGCCACGACCGACTCTGCCTGCTGAGAGCTGTTGAAGTCGGTTGGCGCATACACAAAGCTGATCGCCTTGCCCTTTGGGATAAGGGTGCGGTGGCCGGACCTCTCTGCCTCCGACGGATCGTGGGAAATTTTCGTCGTTACGTCGTCAATATCCGCGCTGTTGCTGTACCTAGGATCCTCGTAAGTGACTGGGAGCCCCTGCCGCTCCCTGATCTGGTCAAGCAAAGTCGAAATCGGGCGTGAAAGGTCGCTGGAGTCGCTTGAGATTGTGATAGGGCTTTGACACAAACCGACCCGAATGAAAAGGCATACCGATACCGCAAGAAGGATTGTTCGGCGCATCGAACCTCCTTTATTTCCACGTCGTATTAGTCGAGGTTTGGTTGTTTCGTATGCTGGTGACCGAGGTTGCCATGATGTTTCCTCCAATGGTATTGGTTTCGTACCCGATACCGTAGAAGAGACTTCCCGCCTGGTTGAGGTAAGAGCTGTACGTTGGTGGATTGTTTGGGCTAAACGCCGCATCAATTACAACCAACTGCGGAAACGTCGCGCCGCACGGAACTCGGCCTTGCCCTCGATAATAGTCGACCGCGGCCAGGCTATCGGGTATGGCTCATCCACACCAAACGACCCAGAACCTCCCAGCGAATTCGTATAGTTTCCATACATGTAATTGCAGCCGGGCGTCCCAACTGCACCCGTGTAGGTTACCCACGTAGCTGAACTTTGCGAGCATCCGTTATTAGTCGCGGTGAATGTGAATTGGCCGCTGCTGATCGTTCCGGTGATCGGCCAGTCGGGGTTCGGCGTACAACCTCCTACTGTCATGTATCCGGAAAGATTTCCTTTCGCGTCCTGGCTTATATTGAACTACCAGTAGTCCTCCCAATCGCCTACGAGGTTGGAACAGGCGATCACCTGCGAAAAGCTTCGCGGAGTACCCAGCACAAGCGCTAAAGATAAGAGCACTATTCGAGCTCTCATTCGCCACCTCTCAGATTCACCAGAAAAATGAGCGCCGGGACGGTTGGTCGCGGCGCTCCTCACGAACCTAAATCTGTTACCGGCCGCTAGCTGTTGCCGGCAACCGTGCGCAGCTTCCCCGGCAGAAAGTGATAGGGAGGCCACGGACCGCTCACCGACACTTCGCAGTTCTTCAACTGCTTGGCGGCGGTGGAGTAGCGGTTCTGGTACTTTTCCACGCTCTTGGAGTCGATCAGGTGGGCGATGTCGATCAACATGCCCTCGGGCGCGACTTTCTTGCAGCTGACTTCTTCCTCCAGCGGGTTGAACAGCTTGTGCACCTGGACCGACAGTGCCCGGGCCTTGGTCTGGCGCTCGCGCTCCCGCGAGGCTTTCACCTTCAGCTTGGACAGGTAGTCGCCGCCGACCGTGTCTGGCAGTTCGATATCGATCATGGCTTCGCGCAGCGAGCCATCGCGGACGACCAGTTTGATGTGCATTTCGGACTTTCCCCGCAGCCTGGCCACGCTCACGCCAAAAGCCCGCCGGTTGACCCGGACGGCCTGGCGCAGGGCGTCATCGCTCTCGAAAATGGTTCCGAATTTGAAAGGCAGGACGGTGGAGTTGCGGAAGCAGTTGCTCACTACGCGGGCATGCTCAATCGCGGATTTCTGGTCCAATTCACTGGCTGCGTGGTCGTATTCGCTGACGATCACCGCGAATTCGCCACTGGGATAGCTCAGAACCGCCGCGCCGTTCACTCCTTGAACGCCCTCTAACAGGAAAGGGCGGCGAGTGCGGGTTCCATTGGGAAGGGTTTGATGCTCAGTTAGGCAATACGCGTACCACGCCATGTTGAACTCTCCGAACCGGGATGGAGGCGAACCGGGCCGCCTCTCACGTCGAGTTTTTCGCCAAAGCTTGTACAGCGATTTAGGGAAGTTGTGGAAAACGGGCGGTACCGGGCTGCGACCCAGAAGCGTCTTACAGTCACGCTCCATAACTGCATATTACTTTGGGCATGTACTAAAATGCAACTTTTTCTTTGCGGAAAGCATCGGAAACCTTCATTTTCCAAAGAGGCGGAAGCGGCCAGACCGCTCCTGCATCGGGCAAGCCAGGACGCAACCATCAAAGGATCATTGACCGGTTAGTTGGCGCATTCGGGCCCCGCTCCTAACCAGCAAAGAATGTTTAGCAGGTTTTACAGCCCTCGGGCGGAAAATGGGGGAACGCCCCGTCTGTCCCCCGCCGTTCAGGCCAAAACCGGCTAGAGTGCGCCACCGCCAAGACGCTAGGGCGGTTATGGAGCAATAGCCTTTTTGCCGACAGCCTCTGCCAAGGGGCGAAGGTCTGACACGTTCGTACTCAAGATGACAGCGTCCGCTGGACAGAAATAGGCGAACACTGCATCTCCCAAATATCTGCACTGCTTCGGGGTTAATTTCTGGTTGGGAAGGCGAATTATATCCCGCAGAACTTGGGCCCTTTTCGTGTTTTCCTCTTTTGCGGGCTGGGCAGCTATCGCGTTTAGCATCAATCTCAGAGTTGCCGGATGGCCTCTTAGCTCCGCGGCCAAGCAGCATTCATCCTTTGGGCAGCACTCGACATCCCCGAGATCGATGAGCCTACGCTTCTCGACAACGTCATTCTCCGGGTAACAACTGAGTTCATCAACCACGGCGGAAGTTAGGCTGCGTCGCCTCTTCCATGCCCTCATCACAAGAGAACGAAGCGAAAGCCGATAACGGTCACACAGGACCGCGTCCTCTGTTGCCGTCGCTCCGTATTTGGTAACTAGGTCCTCAAGAGTCTTAGATCGGTTCTTGTGGGCCGCAGCTTCTAGCGCCTCTATTGCCGTGCTAACCCATCGGAAGCGGAAGGGCGACATCGCCGTTTTACGCAGTTGCGCTAACGTCTGCTCCCAAGACCCGGTCGTAACGAGCTTACCGTGAAACCAAACGTAGTGACTCAACGGTCCGGCCTTAAACTCCTTGATGGAGTAGACAGGCAGCAGCGATTCGTCATATCGACGGATGGCAGACTTGGCCGCTTCCGCCCGTGCTCCGGGTTTCAGCAGCGCATCCGCTAAAACGGTTGTTTCAACGTACGCTTTGCTCACTTGAAAGGAAATCCATCAGCTCAGCGGGATACGGATTGAGCCCGACGGACTCCAGCGCATCAAGCTGCTCGTCGGCCTCACTAGTGCTTAGAAAAGGCTTGTCACTCAAGAGCCGTAAGACCCGGCTCATCATCCTCATCTGGTCTGTATTGGGCGTTTCCCCGGCAAGACCTTCAAATGCTGACATGAGGGAGTTGACAAGTGTTCCGAAACCATCGCCCAACGCCCTGCAGCAGAACAATTCTGGCAGGAGCATTTGAAGTTTCTGCATCTCAAGATCGGCAATTAGAACATCGCGGCTTGCGATTGCGTCGAGGGCTCGTTTAGATTCTACTATCCCCTCCCCAAGAAGCCTGAGTGCGGTGACATGCTCCGTGCTGAACGCCTGTTGGGCGGGGTAGAGTTCTTTCTGAGTCAACCTCAGACTTTGCAGTTCTTGGTTTCTTTCGGTCAGCCGTGCGCCGTCCCCGTCCCCCGCAAGCGTCACAGTCTCAGGCGGCTTTCTTTCACCAGCCTCGACCGTTGCGGTTGGCGCGTCTGCTCCCACCGGGGTTCGCGGTTCGTAGGACCGTGAGAACTCAATAATGTTAGTTAAGGTAGCCACTATTTACTCCTTAAACAAATAACGAATGTCCCTTGATATCACGTGGAGCGCGTGCTTCGACCACTCCCCCATATCCAATTGTCCAACTTCTACGGGAGCGACCGTGTAGTAGTCAATATCGACCACGATGCCGTTCTGTTCTCGGTGTACTGGGCCCCAAAACCGAACCGATTCAATTGGCGGGTCCCAGTCTGTCTTGCGTGTCTCGGCCCTGCACTGAACAAGGGCACCTTTCTTTTCGGATTCCCAACGTAAGACGTACTGCTGATTTACCGGGTGCTGGTCAACGTCAAATCTCTTTCCGTCAGGGACTTGGACTAAATCCATAGCATGAAACGCAGAGGCGGCCTGTTCTCTGTCCTTAAACTCCTTAAAGTAGACAAGCCGCAAGCCGAGACGATCACAAAGCGATATTTCCAGGTGCTGAATTGTTAACTTGAAAAAGTCTCTTGCGACTTTCGGAATTTCCTCCATCCACGATTTTTCCGGGTCGACGGCATTGATTCGGGCAGTCTTAAGTTCCACGACGAAGGCGGTTTTTCCTCTTTGGAAGGAAGTTTTTGAAGGCTCTACGGTCACGATGCGAATATCGGGGTATTTCTCTTGAATTGAGCGCCACAAAACCCCCGCTCTATCCCAGAGCAATAGCGCTGTCGCATATCGAATTTCTACCGAAAAGGTTTCCAGAGAAAAAGCTGAAAGATCAAGGGGAGCGAGGCTACTTGATGGAGCCGTAGACGATGACTGAGTGGCGGCCTCTTGAGACTGACTTCGCGATTGTTCCCTTGCCATTAGGGTGCCGATATTATCCCAGAGAGAGAAAACAATCAATTCAACATACCCACATAAACAAACATAAAAACATGGCGACAGACGGGACGCTCCCCAGTTTGCCGGTCAAGAGCCTGGCTGGCCACTCTCATTTACCAGCCGCGGAGCGTTCCTGCAGGGCTAGCAAGACCACGCGCAGCATTTCATCCCAGGGGGCGGGTTTGCCGGTCCAGATTTCGAACTGGCGGGCTGCCTGGTGGGCGAACATCTCAATGCCTGGGATGATCTGCGCGCCCCGCTCCTTGGCCAGTTTCAGGAAGCGGGTTTCCGGCGGATCATACACCATGTCAAAGACATAGCGGGCATTGATCTCTTTATCCTGCAGCGGCGTTTCTTTGCCGTTGCCCATCCCAACCGGGGTGGCGTTAATGATTACATCGAAGGCCAGTTTCTTCAGATCCGGGCGCTTGATGAGCCTCGCGTGCGCCTGGTGGGCCAGTTTCTTGGCCGGGGCGGCGGTGCGGTTCAGGATGTAGACTTCTGATCCTCTTTCCTTGAGGCCGAAGACGGCCGCGCGGGCTGCCCCACCGGCTCCGATCACTAAGATCCGCGCGCCCTCGAGCGTATTCAGGCGGCGTTCCAGCGGACGGACGATGCCGGAAGCGTCGGTATTAAAGCCGTAGAGCTTGCCGTCCTGGGCCCGAACCACCGTGTTGCAGGCGCCAATCTTGGTGGTGTGGGCGTCGGTGTTATCGAGATGCGGCAGGATCGCTTCCTTGTACGGCATGGTCACGCTGATGCCGTGGATGGGAATCTCGCGCACGCAGGTGAGCAAGTCCTTCAGCGTCTTGGCGTGCAGGGCCAGGTAGACGGCATTCACGTTTTCGCGGCGGAAGGCCGCGTTCATTATGGCCGGGGAGAGCGAGTGCGCGATGGGATCGCCCGCGACTCCGTAGACGCGCGTGGCTACGTCTACTCGCTCGATGCGATATACATTGCGCAATTCCTGCGCGGTCACTTGGCCGGGCGCGGTTTCTTCCCCGGCAACAGCGGAGGCGAACGTGAACACGCTTCCGGCGCGCACGCCCAGCACGCGGCTGATAATGCCTTGTTCGCCCATGCACATGCCCACCAGGGAGTGCCGGTCGCCTTCCCGCGCCAGAAACTTGATCATGGTGACGTTGTCGGCGAGCGTAGTGGCTGTGCTGACGATCTTGTAGAAGTCGGCCGGGTAGTCGAGCATCTTCTCCAAGGTTTCATCGAGCTTCTTGGTGGCCCGGAAATCGTGGAAGGAGAGAATCAGGGCGGCGCGAGTGCGAAGCCTGTGCAGCTGTTCGGGTTTGCACTTGCTGGCAGTTTGCAGTTCAACGTCGACCAACTGGCAGCCTGCAGCAGCGGCCTTGCCCAGAATGTCGAGCTGCGAGGCGATGGAGCCGCGGAACTTGCCTCCGCTGGCGACGCGGCGGCAGGTGGCAATGACCACGGTTCCGGGATGAGTCTCCATGAAGCGCTTGATTCTGGGAAGCGCCAGGCCGGGCTTTGAAAGGTAGTCTAACCTGAACTCCAGAAAGGAGTTATCCCGAACCAGGAGTTCGGCCTTCTCGGCCATTTCATTAGAGTCGGAGCCGATGACGGCCACACAGACTCGTGGCAATCGAAGCGGCAAAAGACGGGGCGCGTAAGCGGGAGCGGAATTCATCGTTTCAAATTCAGAAAATCCGGTTCAGACCCGGTTCCGGCACCTCGCTCAAGGAATCTGATGTTCTGGCGGCCGGTTCTGGGTCCACACTGTAATGACGGCGAATTATTACAGGGCCTTAATTACTTATGCAACAACGGATTAATAATCGGGGTGAGAAAAAGCGAGAAAAACGCGAAAAACTTCCGCCCCAGGGGTGCCCAACACCCTCGTAACCTTGACCCACCCTTACCCTCTTGTTACCTTCCGGCTGAAGGCTTTGTTTTCTGGCATTTGGCCTTTTTCGCGCACTTAACTTAGGGAAGGGGACCGTACGGTTCCGTCCCGGAGGTAACATGAAGAAAACAGGACTGTTCGTGTTGTTGCTCGCGACGGCCGCTTGGGCCCAAAATGGCGCTGACGGGAATTCAGCCGATGCCCCGCAGGGGACTTCGCCGACTTCGGCCAGCTTTCCCACCATGCGGGTGCAGACGCCCACCTACGCCGACTTGTATTGCGCTGGATTTATCAGCAAACAGATCCTGCCGGACGCCAACTTCGTGGCGGGTGGACTGCAGACGCCCACCACGACGAAATTCACGCGTGGCGACATGATCTACCTCAAAGGAACCGGCTACAGCGCGGGCGCGGAGTACGAGATCGTGCGAGCGCTGCGCGATGTGAACGAGTATGAAACTTTTGCCGGGCAAAGAAAGCTGCTAAAGGAAACCGGACAGCCCTACGAGGAAGTCGGGCGAGTGAAGATCCTTGACACGCGCAGCAAGACAGCGATCGCCCAGGTCGAATACGCCTGTGACGGCGTCAATCCCGGCGATACGGCGATTCCGTTCGCGGAAAAGCAGGCTGTGACGTTCCACTCGCCGATACGCTTTGATCGCTTTCTGCCCGCCAACAGCAAACTCTCCGGGCGCATCGTGATGGGAAAGGATTTCGATACCGATCTGGGCACCGGTCACAAGGTTTATCTCAACGTCGGCGCCAACCAGGGCGTCAAGATTGGCGACTTCTTCCGGGCCACGCGCTCGTACGAGTCCGACCTGAAAGACCCGGTCGATCAATTGTCGTTCAAGGCCGCCATTGCCGAGGACACGCAGAAAAAGACGCCTTCCGTCGATCCCGCCATGTTCACCAAGGGCAATGGTCCGGTGATTCACGTGCGTGACTTACCGCGGAGATCGGTGGGCGAGATTGAAATCATTAGCGTAACCAACACCACGGCCACCGGCATGATCGTTTTCGCCCTGGAAGATGTGCATGCGGGCGACGGCGTGGAGTTGGATCAGGTGCAGTAGAGAGTCACGGACGCGTCACTCGTTGTTCATCAATTAGTGTGAGAGAGCCGGGGACGGGAAACCGTCCCCGGTTTTGCGTTTTGGGGGTGTAGTGACTGCGGCTTTCCGAGCCTCTGCGAGGCCGGACTGTTGACCGAAAGTAGGCGATAACACACATTGAGATTCAGCCGATCCGGGTCAATGATTGAAATGGCGATGTTTCGCCAACGACCGACCGCATAGTCTCCGAGTCTAGCCGAGCGACCCGTCCAGAATCGCGGTGGGTGGTCAATAGTGAACATCTAGACGGGGTTGGTTCGCCCCGGGTACGATTGTCCATCGCTGACCCGAATGGCACATAAAAAGACTCTAGGTTTCAGTCAGGCAGTTCTCCGCAAAAAGTTCCACAATGGGATGACTGTTCGGAACTTCCGAGACAAAGAGGTCGTCTTTTCGCAAGGGGACAGGGCTGACGCTATCTTCTACATTCACAGCGGCACGGTGAAGCTCACAGCGATCTCCACCCGTCGCAAGAAAGCCATAATCGCCTTCCTGCAGCGAGGTAGCTTTTTTGGCGAGGGCTGTCTAGCGGGACAATCTCTGCGGATGTGCACGGCGAGGTCAATCGGGCCGTCCAATATCACTCGACTGCGGAAGGGGATCACGGTGCGAACGCTCAGGCGAGACCCGCAGTTTGCTGCGCAGTTTGCTGAATATCTGCTTTCCCGGATTGTTCGAATCGAGGAAGATTTGGTCGACCAATTCTTCAATTTCAGCGAAAGGCGACTGGCGCGGGTTCTTTTGCTGTTCGGGCAAATAACCAAGGAATCCAAGCCGGAGAACCCCTTGAGGGTGAGCCAATCAACCCTGGCGGAAATGGTTGGTACCACCCGCTCAAGGATAAGTAAATTTATGCATGAGTTCAGGGAGAAGGGCTTCGTTAGCTACAACGGCGGCTTGCAGATAAATAGCGTGCTGATCACGAGCTTCCTGCAAAGTCGACCCATGTCCGTGGCCACGAAAGTGTAGACCCAAATGAGCAAGAAGCCGACTCTCAAACAAGTACAGGCTGTCCGTTGCCCGACTTGTGGAGCGGGACCGGGCGAAAAGTGCGAACTCAACACGGGACAGCCCCGTGTCGAACCGCATCGTGACCGGCGCTTGATCGCTGCGGATAGGGTGGCGACGCACGCAACATCAGTAGGCGAATGATTGAGGCGTACACTCGCGGCTAGGAGTTCAAGATGTCTGAAGTCCGATTTGAGATTAGAGTTCCGATCGTTGTGTCACGAAGCGGTGGCGAAGGGCCGATCATTGTTGCGAATGGGGAAGCGGCCGTGGAGGATTTGAGACGGGCCTTGATACCGCTGGAGGCAAAAATCGAGGATGCTCTGAAAAACGATAGCGCCAACCCGACTTGGTGGTTTCAGTTTCAACAGGTTGTTGAGCACGCCGCTGGCTACTTGGGAGAGAACTCACCTAAAGTCACCTGCAACGTGGATTTGAAGGATGTGAAGGTAAGCCGCCTCACCTCAACCGAACGAAATCACCCAGCCGCTTAACAACCGGATACTGGTTTACGCTTAAGCCCAGCAGGGTTGCGGGGCCTTTTCTTTGCGGTGATAAACGTCAATGAATACGCCACCACAGCATAAAAGGCAATCATACGGAGATGATTGGCGAAACCAGGCCTTAACACTCATTGACCCCGTTTCGGTTGGAGTCGAGCCAGTGGAAGCAGAGCTGAAGCGTGGTCTTCCCAGAACCATTTACGCGCTCAGTTCCGCTCTGAGTCCTTGTCCCCGAATACCTCTGCCGTAAAGGCTTCAATGGTCGCGCCTTTTTGCCACGCATCCAGAGGCAGGCCGGCTTTGCGGCAGGTTTGTGCGAGGAAAGTGGTGCGGTTCCAGTGATGTTCGGCGGGCACCTGCGGCAGAAGCAGGCCGCGGCGTCCAGCCTGGCTGATGAGCAGGCCGTGGCGGCCGATTTCCACGGCTTCGGCGGAGATCGGCTGTGGCGGGGACAGGATGCTGAGTTCAATTTCCAGAGCGCGCGCTTCGGGCAGGGTCACGGGATAGAAGCGCGTGTCTTCGAAGGCGGCGGCGCGGGCAGTGTCGGCGACGGCGCGATAAACAGGGCTTACGGGGAGGACGTAACCGACGCATCCCCGCAACTCACCGCGCAGGTAAAGCGAAGTGAAGGCGCCGCGGGGTTCAGAGAGATGACTGGTCGGCGGGTCGAGCGGAATCTCGCGATGTTCGAGCGCCGATAGAATGGACTCATGAGCGAGGCGAAGCAGCAGGGCGCGTTCGTCCTTTGAGAATTCGCCGTGTAGGCACTCGCCAGACTCCACGGCAACCGGACTAGGTCGAGGCAGCGACATCGCGGTCCGCCTGCGGCGGCGGGACGGGCTTTCTGCGCCGGCTGAGAATGAAGGCGCGGCGGCGGCGCTTCTCTCCGCGCCGGTCGATCTTCGACCAGAACGCGACAAAGTAGTCGATCGCCGATACCAGCGAGACACACACCATGAACCAGATCGCGACGGTCGCGATCCAGTGGACGGGGAAGATGTAGCGGCCGTAGATCGGCAATTCCTTCCAGCGGTGATCGAGGATGACCGCAACCACCGAGACGATCTGCACTACCATTTTGAGCTTGCCTAGATCGCTGGCTTCGATCGTGAAGCCCTCGGAGGAGGCGATGGAACGCAGGCCGCTCACCAGGAACTCGCGCCCAATCACGACCACGGCAATCCATGCCGGAACCAGGCTGGGATTCAACTGCACGAGAGTTACGAACGCCGCTGCGATCAGAAGTTTATCGGCCAGCGGGTCAAGCAGGATACCCATGGTGGTGACTTGTCCGCGTTTGCGGGCGAGGTAGCCGTCAATCCCGTCGGTCATGGAAGCGGCGATGAACAGCGCCGAGGCCAGCAATTCCTTTTCGCCGTTCACGCTGCTGAAGCGGCCGCTGGAAAGGATCCACATCAGCAGAGGAATGCTGAAGATGCGGATCAGCGTGATGGAGTTGGGCAGGTTCACACTTCGGGGCGGCTTCGGGCGGCGGCCGGAATCCAGCTTGATTATCCTCCAGCGCCGAGGGGAACGCAATGCACGGATGTCACACGTAGGGACGGACGCATTCTGCCCAGAGCGCAGCCGAAGGGTCCGCCCGCGAAGCCCCGGACGAGTGCGTCCGGGGCTACATGTGCGTTATTTCGGCGCGGGCGCCGCTGTTTTCGGCTGTTTGGCGATGATCAGATCCTTACACTTTTCGTAGGTGGCCTGCGGGATGATCTTTTTCTGCACGAGTTCGTTCTTAGCCCGGTAGGGACGGCCGTCGATGATCTTCTGCGAATAGGCGTCGCCGATACCCGGCAGCGCTTTGAGCTGATCTTTGGTTGCGGTGTTAATGTCGAGCTTGTCGGTGGCGGGCTTCGCCATCTGAGCCGAAGCGGCCATGGCTTCGGGTTTTGACCCGGGTTCGGATGTTTGGCCGGCTGCGAAGCCGCTGACCAGCGACAGCGCGAAGACCAGCACTGCAATCTGAGCCATTAGTTTTCGTTCAATGAATTTCATCGAATCCTCCTTCGAACCGTGACCTCAGGGGCTAAAGCCCCGATCTTCTTCGGATCCTTACGGCACGGCTGAAGCCGTACCCTTCCCAAGACCTGTCCCCAACCCGTCCAGTCGATCTAAGCGTAAATGCCGCGCTGGCGAATCGTGTAGGCCACGCGGTCGATCGCCAGCATATAAGCGGCGATGCGGTTGTTGACGTGATGAGTTTCGGCGTAGCGGACGACGTCTTCGAACGACGACTTCATGATGGCGTCCAGCTGCTCGTTCACCACCGACTCTTTCCAGAAGTAGCCCTGGCGGTCCTGCACCCACTCAAAATACGAAGTGGTCACGCCGCCCGCGTTGGCCAGAATGTCGGGGATGACGAAGACGCCTTTATCGGTGAGGATGTCGTCGGCGGCGGAGGTTGTCGGGCCGTTCGCGCCTTCGGCCAGAATGCGGCACTTGACGCGATCAGCGTTGCGGCTGGTGATGACATTCTCGGTGGCGGCGGGAATGAGAATTTCGCAGTCCTCGACGAGCAGGTCGGCGGTCTCGCACTTTTCCGCGCCGGGGAATCCGTGGACGGTGCCGTTTTTCTGGCGGAAGTCGACGAGCGCCTTCAGATCGATGCCGTTCTTGTTGTGCAGGCCGCCGCCCACTTCCCCGATGCCGATGATCTTGTAACCTGCCTGATTCATCAGCAGGGCGGCATTGGAGCCCACGTTGCCGAAGCCCTGCACGATGACGCGCGTGCTCTCGCGCGCCAGGCCCAGCTTCTGGCAGGCCTCATCGCACACCACCATCACGCCGCGGCCGGTGGCTTCGCGACGTCCGCGGGAGCCGCCGATGTTGATGGGCTTTCCGGTGACGACGGCGGTGACCGTCTGCCGCATGTGCATGGAGTAGGTGTCCATCATCCACGCCATGATTTGTTCGTTGGTGTTGACGTCGGGGGCGGGGACGTCTTTTTCCGGGCCGATGAATTCGATTAACTCCGAAGTGTAGCGGCGGGTCATGCGCTCGACCTCGCCCATCGACATTTTGTGCGGATCGCAGATCACGCCGCCCTTGGCGCCGCCGAAGGGAATGTTGACCACGGCGCACTTCCAGGTCATCCAGCTGGCGAGAGCGCGGACTTCGTCGAGCGTGACATCGGGCGCGTAGCGGATGCCACCCTTGGCCGGACCGCGCGCGATCGAATGCTGCACGCGGAATCCGGTGAAGACTTCGAGATGGCCGTCATCCATTTGCACCGGGATGTAGACCGTCAGTTCGCGGTTGGGATAGCGCAGAACGCGCCACAGTCCCTCGTCCAGGTTGAGCTTCTGGGCGGCCAGGTCGAAGCGCGCCCGCTGCGACTCCCACGGGTTGGATTCTTTGTCCACGTGCGGGGTCGTCGTCATCGTCGTCATAGAAGTAGTCTCCGGAATGATGGCAGGTCGAGATTGCCAGCCAGCCGGGAGGCTTCCCGGTCGGCGCGGGCAAACGTTTCGAGTATATGAGGGGCATTGCAGGGAAGCAAGCTGCAGAGACGAATGGGTAACGTGTCCATGTTGTCGTTTCCCGTTTCGAAAAAGTGGGTGCCCGTCCTTGCGGTTGTTGCAAGGGCGGGTGGCGATGGAGCAGGTATCGTTTCTATCTCCTGAACACCGCCGGACTGGTGCGAATGTGAGCCTGCGGAGTAGTCGAGCGGCACGGAAGATACCGTAGAGACTCCCGCCCTTCGCAAACGGCGCGAAGGACGGGGCACCCATTGCTGTGCCGATGGCGGCAAGATCAAGCCGAGACACACCAAACATCGGAAAAGCGCTGCATTTCAGTGTTTCGGATCGAACGGAACGCTAATTTCCATGGTCGTTCTGGAACCAGCAGCGGCATATTTCCATTTCTGCACGGCGGCTGCAGCCGACTCTCCGAGAATGGGATTGCCTCCGAGCACGTCAACATGCTCGACACTCCCGTTCGCCGCGATGACTACTTTCAGGCGCACCGTTCCGCCGATCGAACGCTGTTGCAGATCTTTCGGGTAAGCCGGCTCCACGCGGCTCACCAGCTGTCTTTCACCGCCGCTCGAGTCGGCGATGGCGAGGGTTTTCACGCCTTCCAGGCTGGCGCCGGTGTCAACATATCCGATCGCGCCCCTGGTCCTGGCCACGTAGGCTACGACCTCGGCGTCGGAACTGACCGTTTTCGGCATCAAGCCCCTTCCCGTGAACACCAGAGCCTGGTAGTACTTCTGCAACTCGTCGTCGGTCTGGCCAAGGTAGTCGTGCAGAAAGGCTTCGTGGGCGGGCCCGCGCCGCTCGATCACGGGCTCGACGTGCGTGCCGTTCAGCGAGTTCTTCTCTTCCAGATAGAGGCTCTTGAGCTCCCGCGCGGAAATCGAATCGGCTTTCACGCTCGGGTTTGCGATGACCCTGACGTCGCCTGCGAAGGCGCTGGCCCCGAGAAGAGTCGTCCCTAGGGCGATCTGCCCGAGAAGGCCTGGCCACCCGGCGACAACTAGAAATGCTTTGATGTGTTTCATCGAGTTTCTCCTTTCCACCGTGGGTGGGCTTAGAAATGCAAGCCAGTCTTAATGACGAGCGCATTGGTGTTGTTTTTGAATCCCTGCGGGTTCACCTGGGGATAGAATCCGTCCGGATAGGTGCTCACCCCGTAGCCATCCATGAAGTGACCCTCCAGCTTTACGTTCCAGAACCGGTTTATATCGACACGAGCGGTGATAACTTTGTCATAGACATGGTTCGCCGGCAGGCTGGTGTCGGTCTGGCTGGGCACCACGAGCGCGATCGGACCGTAGTAAACGCTTTCGATGGTGTAATGAGAGTAGTAGGAGCCGACCTCGATCTTTTTGATGATCCTGTAGGCTCCGCTCACATACCAGGCCCGCACATCGTTGGTGTTCCCGGAAGAGGCGCCAAAGTTCGTGAAAAAGCGGCGGTATTCTGAATCGATCCGCAATTTTCCCTTCCCGTATTGACCGTAAAACTGATTGGTCCATACCGCCTTGGAGGTAGACGAGAAGGCTTCCAATGGCCCGGCCGGGTCAAGCTGATTCACCGTCAACCCGGTTGCGGTGATGTCCTGATTGATACGCGAGAGGCCGACTAAGAGCCCTTTCAGCGGCGTTTTCCAGCGCAGATCGGCGCCATACTGCAATCCGCCCTGGGTTTTGAGATAGACGCCCTGAGACTGCAGCAGCAAAGGATATCCATCGTAGATACTGTCGTTGCGATGCCCGGCGTAGGCCGTGTAGGACAATGTGCCGAGGTGGTCGCTCAGCCGGATGTCGCCGTAAATGTCTCCTCCCAGGTGCGCGAGGGTTACGTCACGAAGATCCGTGGGATAGATGCTTTGCGGCAGCAGCGCGAAGGTGTGGAGAAAGTCGAGATCCTGGGTGTCGTTATAGAGACCGAGCACCGTCTTGACCTTACCGCCGCGAACTCCGAACCAGCTGGCGAAACGGTAGTCGGCAAAAGCCCAGTCCAGTTGCGGATGGTACTGGCCCAACTGGCCGAGGTTGCGATCATAGACCTGAGCGCCCACGCGCAGCTTGTCAGTGATCGAGCTGGACATGTTCAAACCCATGTCGGTGTAGGCGGCGCTGCCGTCGCCGTTGGTGGTCATGCTCAGCCAGTTGTTGCCGCTGGTGTAGACGTATCCTTGCGAGACGAATCCGTGCACCTGGACGTCGCGGTCGAACAGTTTAAAGTCTTGCGCGTGCAGCTGGATCTGGCCCGCACAAAGGCAAAACAGCAAGAGTCTTGCAACTCGTCGAAACATGAGTCTCCCTCGATTTATTTAGCTCTTAGTTAGGACAACAACAGGCAGGAACTGATGAGGTTGTAAAGCAACTGAATTGTCCTAAGTATTCTCTAATCCGCGAGTGATCGCTAGATGACGAACGTAATGGAGAGTGGCCTGTCCTTCCGTGCTTTCTCGCGTTCGAAAGAATCAGCCGCGCAGGATCAACAGCAGGGAATGGTGTACGTACAAACGACTACAGCGTGATTTCCATGCCTTCGGCGGCGGCGCGGACTTTGGGGTAGTAGTTGCGTGCGTCGGCGACCACTTTGTCGACGATGGCGTCGGTGTGGTCGGGATCGTGATGGTAGAGGATCAATTCTTTGGCGCCGCTTTCCATGACGACGTTGACGGCTTCGCGCCAGTGGCTGTGTCCCCAGCCGCGGCGGCGGGCTTCGTACTCTTCGGGAAGATACTGCGCGTCATAGATGAGGATGTCGGCGCCTTCGGCCAGCTTGCGCACGGCCTTGTCGAAGTCGGGGTCGCCGGGCTCATTGTCGGTGGCATAGACCAGGACGCCTTCTTTGGTTTCCAGGCGGAATCCCATGCAGCCCTGGGGATGGTTCAGCCACGCGGTCTTGATCTGGATGCCGTCTGCCATGGGCAGACGTCCGTTGTCGATGTTGTAGAAGTCGAGCTTCGCCTTCATCTGGTCAAGATCGACGGGAAAGTAGGGCGACGCCATTTGCTCGCCCATGACCTGCTCCAGGCTGCGGGTGCGGCTGGACGAGTGGAAGACGAAGTGGCTGTTGGGACTGTCATAGAGCGGGCGGAAAAAAGGCATGCCCTGAATGTGGTCCCAATGGAAATGCGAAACGAAAACATGCGCGGTGAAGGGGCGCGCGCCGAATTCGTGGCCTAGTTCGCGGCCCAGCACGCGGAAGCCGGTGCCGCAATCGAAGATGTAGATCTGATCTCCCAGGCGCACTTCGACGCAGGAGGTATTGCCTCCGTAGCGTAGGTTCTCGGCCTGTGGAGTGGGCGTGGAACCGCGCACGCCCCAAAACTTGACTCGCATAAATTCGGGTGCTGCTTAGTCCGTAATCTTCGACTGCAAGCGTCTTTCCGTCAATTTGAAAGCTGGTTCGCCGACTGCTGGCTCGCACTTTTCAGGCCTTCCTCAGAGGACGGAGAGACACTCCACCTTGCCGAAAGCCCAAAAGGTTCATATTACTCGGGATACTCAACGATTTTAGTGCTTGTCCAGCACCCAACAAGTGACCAAAGTTTGGCAGGTCGACGAAACCAGGCGTGGGACGGGAGGAAGCTGCGCGCGGCGCGATGAGGTATCTGCTTGCGTCGCCTATAATGAAAAACCCGTCCTCGGCGTGAGATGAGGTTTCTGGCAGTTGCGGCGCCGAAGTCGCGGGTGGGATCGCTAACCATGCTGCAACCGGATTTCAAACAGTTCTCACGGCTGGCCCGCGAGGCCACGCTCATCCCGGTAGTGAAATCGGTGAGCGCCGATTTGCTCACGCCGGTTTCTGCGTTTCTCGCGATCGCCGACAAAGAGCCGCACGCGTTTCTGCTGGAGTCGGTGGAACGCGGCGAGCAGATCGGGCGCTATACATTTCTTGGCGCGCGGCCTTACATGCGGGTGAGGGCCCGCCAGGGATCGGTTGAGATTGAGCGCGGACGCCGGCGCGAAGTGATCGACGGCAACATTTTCCAGGTGCTAAAGCGCTTGCTGCAGGAACATCGTCCCGCCAGTGTTCCCGGACTGCCTCCATTCACCGCGGGAGCGGTCGGATATTTCGCTTATGACGTAGTTCGCCAGCTGGAAAAGATTGGCGATCATGCCAAAGACGACCTGAAGTTGCCCGACGCCGAACTGATGTTCTTTGATCGCCTGCTGGCGTTCGATCACCTGCGGCATCAGATCCACATTATGGCTGCCGCCGACGTTGCGAGGGAGAGCCCTCGCCGCGCCTATGACCGGGCGCTGCGCGACATTGCCGCCCTGGAGCGGAAACTGGCAGCGGGACTCAGCCCGGCCCTGTGGCGCAAATCGAGCAAGGCTAAAGCTGGCAAACTCAAGGTTCACGCGGGCACTCGGCGCGAGACTTTTTTGCGTGGCGTGAAGCGCTGCAAGGAATACATTGCCGCGGGCGACATCTTCCAGGTCGTGCTCTCGCAGCGGCTCGACTTCACGCCCGAGGTCGCGCCCTTTGATTTGTACCGCTCTCTGCGGCAGGTGAATCCGTCGCCGTATCTTTATTTCTTGCGGTCGGGCGACACCCACATTCTCGGGTCGTCTCCGGAGATGCTGGTGCGGGTTACGGGACGCAAACTGGAGTATCGGCCAATTGCGGGGACGCATCCGCGGGGGCGCGATGAAGCGGAAGATCTACGCCTCGAACAAATGATGCGCACCGACGAAAAGGAACGCGCCGAGCACGTGATGCTAGTCGACCTGGGGCGCAACGATCTGGGGCGCGTGAGCGAGTACGGGTCAGTGAAAGTGAAGGACCTGATGTACGTGGAGCGCTACTCGCACGTGATGCATCTGGTCTCGGCGGTGGAAGGCACGTTGCGCAAGGATCTCGACGCGCTCGACGCCTTTGCTGCATGTTTTCCGGCGGGAACGCTCAGCGGCGCGCCGAAGGTGCGGGCCATGCAGATCATCGAAGAACTCGAGCCGACCCGTCGTGGAATCTACGGCGGGTCGGTGCTGTATGCCGACTTCGCGGGGAATCTGGATTCGTGCATCGGAATTCGCACGCTGCTCATGCAGGGGAAGAAAGCGTATCTGCAGGCAGGGGCGGGGATCGTCGCGGATTCCGATCCGGCCAGTGAGTTTCAGGAGTCGATGAATAAGGCGCAGGCGGTGTTAAGAGCGGTGGAGAAGGCGAGGAACAGGGGTTAGGGGTCAGGGGTTAGGGAACAGGGGGTAAGGGGACAGGACTGGGCGGACTCGTTCCATTGTGGGGATTTCCACAAGCTCTTGTGACGTTGGGCACAGCGTTTCTCTGCCGGCGCTCTAGATACTGGTTTGGTGACTTGTGTTCCTATCTCCGCGGTACAGTCTTATCGCGACTTGATCGCTTGGAAGAAATCGATGGCGCTTGTGGCGGAGGTTTATCTTCGCACTCGGGGATTTCCCGCCACCGAAGTCTACGGCCTCACGTCTCAGTTGCGCCGAGCGGCGGTGTCGATACCGAGCAACATTGCTGAGGGTCACGGAAGGAGGTCGACCGGTGAATTCAAACAATTTCTGGGGCATGCGCGCGGCTCGCTCTCGGAGGTGGAGACCCAAGTCCTGATTGCGCGGGATCTTTGCTATCTGAACTTAGAGCAGACCGAGACGTTGCTTTGTCGCTGCGCTGAGCTGGGACGAATCATCAATGGTCTCCTGGTTTCATTGGATCGCCGAAAGTAGCACGACAAATATCCGGTTCGAAACCTAATCCCTGATCCCTGGCCACTGATCCCTGATCACTGCTTCAAGAAATTCTCCACCAGCTTCTTTCCGGCGTCGGTGAGCACGCTTTCGGGATGAAACTGCACACCCTCGACGGCGCATTGCCGGTGGCGCAGGCCCATGATGGTGCGGGTGCCGTCTTTTTCGGTGGTCCAGGCGCTGACTTCCAGTTCAGCGGGCAGATCTTTTTCCTCGACGATCAGCGAGTGATAGCGTGTGGCTGTCATGGGCATGGGAAGGCCTTGAAAGACGGTCCGGTTGTCGTGCATGACGGCGCTGGTCTTGCCGTGCATGAGATGAGCGGCGCGAACCACGCGGCCGCCGAAGGCTTCGCCGATCGCCTGGTGTCCGAGACAGACTCCGAGCACCGGAACTTTCCCCGCGAAGTGACGGATGAGATCAATGCTGATGCCCGCTTCATGCGGCGTGCAGGGGCCCGGCGAAACGACGATCTGCTCGGGCTGCATGTCCTCGACCTGCTTCACCGTGACCTGATCGTTGCGGCGAACCTCGACTTCCGCGCCCAGTTCGCCGATGTACTGCACCAGGTTGTAGGTGAACGAATCGTAGTTGTCGAGTACGAAAATCAAGCGTCTGACGCTCCTGACACCAGCTTACACCAGTAGGCAGTGGCCAGTAGTCAGTGACCAGATAAACGCGAGTTTGAGGGGTGAGAGTCTTTCCTTGTTGACTCCGGATCGCTGCCCACAGTCACTAGAGCGTTTCATAAATGCCTTTCAGCCCGGAAGGCATGTCCCTCAGGGGCTAAAGCCCGCATTCTGTTGGGCCCTGAACGGCACGGCTGAAGCCGTGCCCTACCCAAAACCGATTTACGAAACACGCTCTAATCACTTAGTTACCGCCTACTGACCACTGTTCTTCTCCCCTGAAAGGGCCACTCGCTGCCCCAAGGGTGGTATTGACCCTGGTGCGAGCACAGGGCATGCTCATTAGAAGTTGTTGTAAGCGCTACTTCACGCCACTTTGGAGGATGAATGGCCGAGCCCCAGGAAGAAAAGAGGGGTGCACGACGATTTCCGCTGCGCGTTCCGGTTACGGTCGATAGCGGCAGCGCCACCCAGCCTGCCCAGATTCGCGACGTCAGCGCGCGCGGCATCTGTTTTTACCTGGAGTCCGCGGTGGCCCAGGGATCGCCGATTGGCTTCACCTTGACTCTGCCGCCGGAGATCACGCTCACCGAAAGCATCCGGGTGCAATGCAAAGGCCGCGTGGTGCGCGTCGAAGATGCGAGAGACGACGGCAAACTGGCCGTCGCTGCCGTGATTGAGGAATACGAGTTTCTGCCGGAAGTCTGAGGTGGACCTCAGACCTCAGACCTCGGACCTCAGACGTCGGACCTCAGACCTCAGACCTCAGACCTAAACGCCTCCGAAGGCCGAGGTCCAAGGTCCAAGGTCCAAGGTCCAAGGTCCAAGGTCTGAGGTCTGAGGCGTCTTTGATTCCCTTCTCTCCGCTCCTCCGCAGGTGATATGTTTCCTGCAAGCTTCCAGTGAGGGAATCTTTGCCGCGGCCTGCGCTCAAAACTGTGTTGTGCGTGATGATGGTGGCATTCGCTGCCGCGAGCGCTGCGCAGACCTTTGGGCCGCCGCCGCTGGTGACCAGCGTTCGCATCGTGCATGAACACGGTGTGCCGGCGGTGGAGATTCTCTCCCGCGGTGGTCCGGTGATTCCGCAGATTCAGACGCTCAGTTCGCCGCCGCGGCTCGTCATCGATCTTCCCAACTCGCGAGTGGGGCTGACCGAGAAGCGGATCACGGTTCAAAAAGAGAATATTCTGGCGATCCGCGTCGATCAATACCAGCAGAAGCCTCCGGTGACGCGCATTGTGGTCGACTTGCAGGCGCCCTATGGCTACTCGTGGGATGGCGCGGGCCATCGCCTGATGGTGCGGCTCAAGCCGGCCGGGGACTCGGACGCCGAAGCGGGCAAGAAGTCGCGGCCCGTCCAGCCGCCGACCGTGCCGGGGCTATCTCTGGGGGCTGCTCCGGTCGTGGTGCCGGTGACCAGTGGCGCGGGCACCATGGCGGTGGCGGGGAGCCGCATCGCTGCGGGTTCGTCGGTGACGGCTGGCTCCGAGACGACGGTGCTGCGTTTGGCCGGGGGAGGAGAAGTTCGCGTGTGCCCCGGAACCACGGTTTCAGTCACGCCCTCGCCGACCAGGCGCGACCTGATGCTCGGCCTCAGCACGGGCGCGATCGAGGCCCACTATACGCTCAAAGCTTCGGCCGACACGGTGCTGACTCCCGACTTCCGCATTCTGTTTGCCGGGCCGGGAGAATTCCACTACGCCATCAGCGCCGATGCGCACGGCAACACTTGTGTGCGGGCGCTCAAGGGCAATACTTCCTCGGCCATCGTCTCGGAACTCATGGGAGACCGGATTTACCAGGTCAGGCCGTCCGAGCAGGCCGTGTTTCACTCCGGACAGATCGACAAGGTTGACAGGGAAGTTCCGCTGGAGTGCGGATGTCCCCCGCCTTCGCCGCTCATGCGGGCCGATGCTCAGTATGCTCCGAACGTGCCCGATTCGGAGTTGCCGGAGAAAGTGCGCATCGGCGGGAGCGCGACTCCCCCTGCCGCCGCGGGGAACGGATCTTTGAGCGCGACCGCTTCGGGTGCGAGGCTCTCGAATGGCCCGGAGACCGCGCCCCTGCCGGCTTCGCAGCCGAACGACCTTCACATGCAGGTGGATGCGCCGCTGGTATTTACCGCAAAGAACCGCGCCGGTGGGTTGCCGGCGCCGGCGCAGGCGGCGAAAAATTTGCCGGTGCAGGAATCCCCGGCCCGGCAGGTTCATCTCGATGCCGTGATTCAGTCTCCGCAACCGGAGAAGCGGACCAAGACCGAACACCGCGGCTTCTTCCGGCGGGTCGGAGGATTCTTCGCCGCCATCTTCAAGTAAAAGTTCTGCAACGAAGGCTCCTGCCTAAAGTTTCTTTTTCCCGGGAAATCCTTTTCGCACGGCGATGCGTCTTACGGCAAGTTGGGCTGACATGGTTGGCGACAACTCGTAGGCAGGAGCGCGTCATGACCGCCGCATCGCCCGGGCCGGGCCCGAATATATTTTCTATTTTGTCGGCCGAGAATGATGGCCTCTACCGCACGCGGCGCGAGACTTTTGTTTTTTCGCTGCTGGGGCAAGCCGCGATCTTAGGACTGGTAGTTTACTTCACCAGTTGCGTTATCCGGCAAACGCCCGGAATAGCCGACAAGCTGCCCAACCTGAGAGAGCTTCCCTTAATTTTCTCGGGAAACAACGGGGGCGGGGGCGGCAACCATGATCCGCTTCCGGCGTCGCACGGTAATCCTCCCAGGGCCTCGCTCGATCCGCAGCTCGTGCCGCCGACCGTGATCCTGCCGAAGGAGCCACCAAAGCTGGCGCTGCCGGAGACGGTGGTAGTGGCTCCGGAAGTTCCGTTGCCGCAGGGTGGGCAGATTGGCGACATGATGTCGAGGTTTTCTACGCTCTCCAACGGGCCGGGCGGGCCAGGAGGGATCGGAATCGGATGCTGCGACGGCATCGGGGACTTAACCGGGCCCCATGTCGGCGACGGCCCACCCGGAATTTTTCCGGCGGGGAAAAAGGGCGTGACCGTGCCGCAGGTCATCTTCAATCCGGAACCAAGTTTTTCCGAAGAAGCCCGCAAGGCCAAGGCGCAGGGAATCGTGCTGCTATTGGTGGTGGTTGGAAAAGATGGACGCCCGCACGATATCCGCGTGGGGCAGAGCCTGGGGATGGGGTTAGACGAGAAGGCAATCGAAGCCGTCAACCGCTGGCGCTTCCGACCGGCCACTCTTAATGGCCAGCCGGTGGCGTCGCAGATCGCGGTTCAGGTGGACTTCCACCTGTACTGAGTCGCGTCTCCAGAACTCATCTCCGTTCCGATGCGGGACGCAGTGGGAAACCTCAGAGGCTAAAGCCCTCGTCTTCATTGGCCGTGGGCGGCACGGCTAAAGCCATGCCCTTCCCAAGCTAGCTGCGATTGATGGCGCGGCGCAGGGGTTCGACTTTTTCGCGAAGGTCGTCGGCCAGGTCGGCACCGCGGCTGGCTACGCGGTCGCCGGCTTCGCGTACGCGATCCTTGGCTTCGTCGGCCCAATCGCCGATCGTGTCTTTGGCGTCAGCAAGGCCGCGTTGGATATCGCGGCGCGTCTGCTTGCCGCTCTTGGGCGCCAGCAGAAGCCCGGCCAGGGCTCCGGCCCCGAGTCCTATCAGCAGGAAAGTAATTGCGGTGGCGACATTGCTGCTATCTGAAGATTCATAACGTCCGATTCGCATAATTGAAGACCTCAATTTTCCGCCCGGGAAATGTCCGGGCTGGTTCGCGGAAGGCTGCGCCGAAATTCCGGCTTGATTCATTCTAGTCCTACTCGGCTTCTCCCGTGACATTCGGCGAATCGAAAACTGGATTGGCCCCGCTTCGTCAGATTGCGCTCAGGAACCCGGTTCCAGGGTCTGGATAAATCGAGGTGTCGAAATCGACCGGAGCGAACTTGCGCGTTTTGCCGGCGGAATCGGTCCATTTCAGTCCGAAGTTCCCGATGTGCTGCCACATGGCCGCGTCGGAATAGACAGTTTTGGGGTCCGGGGCCGGAAGTGGATCGCCCAAAAAGTCGGTCGCCGGGATGTCCGACCCGTTTGCATTTGCCCGATTATATCTTGCGATCCAGATGGTCGGCATGCAGATGTCGAACGGCTTCGACAAACCATCGCCCATCAACTTACCCATCAGCCAGGCGGCATGCTCCCTGCGGGTATAGAGTCCGACGCCATAATACCGATCCACCACGCCGCGGCTCCAGCCACGGTAGTATTCCAGCCAGTCGGGATCAAGGGTCGTATCCTCGACATCGAAATACAAGATCGTGTTCAACGGAATATGAGACGCGCGCGCCTGATCCACGGCCTCCTGGCCGTCGAGGACACCGTTGTCCCAAAGCGCCGTTTTCAGGGCCTTCGGATCGGCGGCGTTCCGATTGTGAATCGCCTGCAGTTTATGGCTGCTCCCGGGCTGCTTACCGGTATAGATCGGCGCAACTCCCCAGCCGATGTCCTGGATCTGGGGAAAATGCGGATTCCAATCGGATCCCGGTCCAAGATAGAAACCGCACCACCGAAGCTCGGTGTTGTCCCAGATTGACCGCATGTTGGCGTCGCCGGGATATCCGGCCGAGTCGAATCCTGAAAAAATCATGGAGTGCTCCTTGACGATCAGGGGCCCGAAACGCGACGGAATCTTACCATGAAACCGCGCCGGTCCGCGTAGCGCAGCTGCAAGTGGCGGCGGTCGGCCTTGACGATGGCGTAGAAGGTTACATCACTGCCATTATCCATTCGCAAGTAGGTGACTCCCGCAACCACGCTGTCCAGCAGCGGATCCCGGTCTTTCGCGGTGAACAAGCGCCATTTGGCCTTACTCGTGGACGACTCGTCGCCTTCATACCGATCGGTCACACTACCGTCGACAGCGAAGGTCCGCGTGAACCTGGAGTTTCCTTCCGACTGCCAGGTGCCTATCAAAGTTTGCGCAATCGCCGTTGTGGACGAGCCGCTCTCCGGGGCAGAGGCAGCCGCCGACGGGAGTTCGGCCCCGTCATATCGGTCCCTGAGGGCCGAATCTGCAGGCTGTGCCGCCAGCCCACCCAAAATACTCACAAGGGCTACGAAAGTATGCAACTTCAAGCTCGTCTCCCTCCCACTTCCCCAAACGGCCTTATCGCGACCGTAGGTCTAGCCACCCCGAGTGCGGAGAACTCTATACCTAGTCGCCTCCCGGTGCAACCCGTTGGAAGGTTTCTTTTCCGGCGCGGCTGAGTGTAAAATAACGTTTTCGCCCTCTTGCATAGTGCATGGTAAGCCGGCGGCGGAGCTTGTGGCCTGCCCGTCTTCCGCCGGTTTTGCAAACCGCAATTTATAAGGAGAGTTTTTCAAGCGATGTCGATCCCTGCCACCCAGCTTCGTCCCGGCATGATCATTAAGCACAACAATGATCTGCATTCCGTTTTCAGCGTGGAACACCGCACTCCCGGCAACCTGCGCGCCTTTATCCAGGCCAAGCTCCGCAACCTGCGCACCGGCGCCATGTTTGAGCACCGCTTCCGCTCGCCCGATCCGATCGAGAAGGTCAACGTGGACGAGGTCGACATGCAGTTCCTCTACGCTGACGGCGACAGCTACTACTTCATGGACACCGCGAATTATGAGCAGACCCACTTGAGCAAGGAAATCCTGGGCGACGCCGTCGATTACCTGATTGCCAATCTCGAAATCAAAGTGGAGTTCTTCGACGGCAAGGCGGTCGGCATCGAGCTGCCGCAGACCGTGATCCTGACCGTGATTGAGACCGAGCCCGGACTGAAGAGCGCCACCGCTTCGAGCGTGACCAAGGCTGCCCGGACCGAGACCGGGCTGGTGGTGCAGGTTCCGCCGTTCATCAACGAGGGCGAAAAGATTAAGGTCGATACGTCGGATGGCGCGTATTTGTCGCGGGCGTAGTTGTCATCCTGAGCGGAGTTGCCGCCCGCGCAGCGGACGGGAACGCAGTCGAAGGATCCCGTATAACCGGGAATCGAGGATGACTCGTCAGGGAGTTTCCAAACAAAGTCCTGCGGCGGCAACGTGAGAATGCCTTGCCGAGCCGTTATCGGCAGCTGGCAGCGAAGGGGGTCCTTCGACTGCCTATCAGCCTCGCGTTCGCGAGGCTGATTCTTCGCTCAGGATGACAGTGCATTGAACATGACCGCTAGTGAAAAGCCCATCCAGGCTCGCCGGTTTATCGTGCGCGGACGCGTGCAGGGGGTCGGCTTCCGCTGGTTCGTGGAGCGGGAGGCGCACATCCTGGGCATCGCCGGCTGGGTGCGCAACAATCATGATGGCAGCGTGGAAATTCTGGCGCAGGGAACGCGCGACCAGCTCTCAGGACTGCACGGGCGCCTGCGCGAAGGGCCGCGCGCGGCCCGCGTGGATGCGGTGGAAGTGTCCGACACCAGTCCGGTTGCCGGGCTGAGTTCATTTCGCATTGAAGGAGCGTGGTAGATGCCGTCTGTCGCGGGCATGAATGCCGACCAACTGAAACATCTGATTCGCGAAGTCCCGGATTTTCCGAAGAAGGGGATCCTCTTCTACGACATCACGACGCTGTTGAAAGACAAGACCGGCTTCGCCACGTTGATCGACAAGCTTGCCGAGCACTACATTTCGCAGGACGTCGACCTGGTGCTGGGCATGGAAGCTCGCGGATTCATTTTCGCCCCGGCGCTGGCCTATCGCTTGAACGCCGGATTCGTTCCTGTGCGCAAGCCGGGCAAGCTTCCGGCGGAAACCGTGAAGTACGATTACGCGCTGGAGTATGGCACCAACTCGCTGGAGATTCACAAGGACGCCATCCAGAAAGGCCAGCGCGTGCTGATCGTGGACGATCTGCTGGCCACCGGAGGCACCGCTGAGGCCACGGCTAAGCTGGCCGCGGCGCTGGGCGCGGAGATCGTCGGCCTGGGATTTGTGGTGGAACTGGAATTTCTGAAGGGCCGCGACAGGCTTAAAGATTATGACGTGATGTCGCTGCTGCAGTACGACAAGTAGAACAGCCGCGTCTAACGGCGATTCAACGCCCTAACCGAACTGTCATCCCGTGGGCGACGGCGGAGTGGAGGGACCTGTTGTTTCTTCTACTTCCAGACGCTCGTGACGATCCAGGCCAGTCCAGCCCAGCAGATCACGCTGACCGCGACCGAGAGGGCCAGACCCGAGATCGCGCCCCAGTTGACGCGGCGGGGGCCGGTGTTTTGGGCGAGATCGGACTCGCACTCAAACCACGATCGCAGAAACCCAATGTCCAGGGAAAGGTCCAGCGACATGTCGAGCGAAGGTGCCGGCGCGGCGCTCCAGGAATTTTGCGCCGCGATTCTCCTGCGGATAACCTGGGTGCTTGCTTGGGGGGATAGCTGCAATATCTTGCTGCTCATGAAGCACCTCCTCGTCTGCCTTAGCAACTCACTTGCCATTCTAAGACTTGGCCCAAATCGTTGAGAATTATAGGGCTCCTTCCGGCGGTCGCGCTGTTCAATTTTGCTCACCCTCGTCAAAAATCCCCAGAGCCTGCCGGTTTCTGCTGGCTTTGGCGTTCCTGCCAAAACCTGGCAAGCATACACTCGACGTCCGCGACATACCAGCCCTCATGAAAACTAAATATGCGAGGTAGTCTGCTCCGGTCTTTCGCTCTCCGCCAGTGACAAATGCGACTCCCTGGGGAGATACCCCTTCCGCCGGAGCCAATCCTCCATCGCGGCCTGGAGTTGATCGAGCGGGACGCCGGAGCCGATTTCCATTTGGCCGTCCGCTACGGGAAGCGTGTCGTCGAAGACGCTGGCGTTGGTAAAGTTGCGCATGGAGAAGCTGTCGAGCCACTTCAGCGGGCAGGGAAGTGCGCGGCCGTTGGCTTCATACTCCACGCGAATCTTGCGGGCGAACATAGTGGGGAATTGTTGATTGCTGACTCTTGATTGAAAACCCTAAGGCGCCGGGTGGGTCTGGGTTTCAATCAACAATCAAAAATCAGCAATCAACAATTGCCTTATCTCTGCGCCTTCGGCCCTGCGGCCTTGACCTCCGGCGGTGCGTCGAAATTCTCGAAGTTCCTGGCGAAGCGGTTGCGCAGGTCTTCGGCGGCTTGGTCGTAGGCGGCTTTGTCGGGCCAGGCGTTGCGCGGGTTCAGCACTTGCGGCGGGACGCCGTGGCAGCGTTTCGGAATCGCGAATCCAAACGTGGGCTCGATCTCAAATTCTTCCTTGATCAATTCGCCTTCGACGGCGGCGTCGACCATGGCGCGGGTATGGGGAATATCCATGCGCTTGCCCACGCCGTATGGTCCGCCCTGCCAGCCCGTGTTCACCAGCCAGCATTGCGCGTGGTGTTCGCGCAGGCGGCGGCCCAGCATTGCGGCGTATGTTTTCGGAGGCAGGGGAAGGAACGGCGATCCAAAGCAGGTCGAGAACGTGGCGGAAGGTTCCTTCACGCCCGCTTCAGTTCCAGCAACTTTTGCAGTGTAGCCCGAGAGGAAGTGGTACATGGCCTGCTCGGGCGTCAACTTCGAAATCGGGGGCAGCACGCCGAAAGCATCGGCGGTGAGAAACACGACATTTTTGGGATGGCCGCCAATCCCCGGGATCAACGCGTTCTCGATGAAGTCCACGGGATAGGCGGCGCGGGTGTTTTCCGTCTTGCTGTCGTCGTTGTAGTCGGGAATGCGGGTGTGCGCATCGAGCGTGACGTTTTCGAGCACGCAGCCGAAGCGCAGCGCATTCCAGATCTGCGGTTCGTTTTTCTTCGAGAGCTTGATGCACTTGGCGTAGCATCCGCCTTCGAAGTTGAAAACGCCGTCGGCGCTCCATCCGTGCTCGTCGTCGCCGATCAGGTCGCGCGAGGGGTCAGCCGACAGCGTGGTCTTGCCGGTGCCGGAAAGCCCGAAGAACAGCGCGCTCACGCCGTTATGGCCCACGTTGGCCGAGCAGTGCATGGGAAACACGTTGCGCGGCGGCAGCAGGAAATTCATGATGCTGAAGATCGACTTCTTCATCTCGCCGGCATAGGAAGTCCCGCCGATCAGCACGGTCCGCCGCGTGAAGTTGAGCAGGATGAAAACTTCCGAGGCCACGCCGTCGCGCTTGGGATCGGCCTTGAACTCGGGAGCCGAGATCACGGTAAATTCCGGATGATGGTGCTTGAGTTCCTCCGCCGTGGGACGCAGGAATAACTGGTGCACGAACAGGTTGTGCCAGGCGTATTCGTTCACGATGCGCACTGGCAGGCGGTAGGCGGGATCGGCGCCGCAGAAAAGATCCTGCACAAAAAGCTCCCGGCCGCGCAGGTGTTCCATGACCCGCGTGTAGAGCGCGTCAAATTTCTCCGGCTCGAACGGCAGGTTCACTCCGCCCCAGGCCACGGTGTGGGCGGTGGTCTCATCGTTGACGATGAATTTGTCTTTGGGCGAGCGGCCGGTGCGATTGGTGTATCCGACGATGGCCCCGTTGGCCGCCAGTTTCGCCTCGTTGCGGCGGATGGCGTGCTCCACCAGCACCGCCGGCGAGAGATTAAAATGCGTCCGGCTTTCGCTCAGCAACTCGGCGACGTCGCTGACGTGCATTGTGGTAGCCATGGGGTCTCCTTAAAACAAGAGCGGAAAAGAGCCGCAAAAAGTCAAACATATCATTCTCCCTCAAGAGGACCCACGCTGCCAACTTTTTGTCGGAGTCGAAGGGCACGAAGTATCACAACGGTTCTTGAATTTGAGCGCGCTAGTCCGAGGAGGTCTTGTAGTCGCAGGCCGTGCGGCAGGGTTCGCAGTACATAAGGCCGTCGCCGCAGATGCGGACGTCGATCCCCGACTGGCAGAGGCAGCAAAATTTTTCGCACTCGCACGAATCTTCTGAGCGGTCGCACTGTGCGCATTTGTATCGGGCGGGACCGGTTCCGGTGCTCATGAAGTGAATGTAGCGCAGGAAAGCGCCGGCTGAAACGTGACGGAGGTAATGGCTGCGGGAAGGAATTGTTGATTGTTGACTTTTGATTGCTGATTGAAACCCTCGATGCGCTTGCCCTCCTGGTTCTTCAATCAACAATCAGAAATCAACAATCAACAATTGCTTTCCCGCGCGTGGCCTATAATTCCGAGCAATGACCTTCCAACATCTGCTGGATGGCGCGGAGGTTCTGGCCCAAAGCGGAGACCCCAGCGTCAATGGTGTGGAATACGACTCGCGCCGGGTCACGCCGGGCTGCGTATTTGTGGCGATGCATGGGGAGACCTCTGACGGCAACCGCTTCATCGATCGGGCGATTCAGGCCGGCGCCGTCGCCGTGGTCACCGACTCGCCAACCGAGAAGCCGCGCGAGGGCGTGGCCTGGGCGGTGGTGCCGCACGGGCGTCGGGCTCTAGCGCGCGTGAGCGAGAATTTCTACAAGCGGCCGGCCGAGCGCATCGCGGTCACTGGAATTACCGGCACGAACGGGAAGAGCACAACGGCGTTTCTCATCGAGGCAATCCTGACAGCGGCAGGGCGCAAGAGCGCGCTGATCGGGACGATCGAATATCACGTGGCCGGCAACGTTTATCCTGCGCCGCACACCACGCCCGAAGCGCTGGAACTGGCGCGCATTTTCAACCAGGCTCTCGGGCTGGGCGCGACCGACGCAGTCATGGAAGTTTCCTCGCACGCGCTGGCGCAGGAGCGCGTGTTCGGCGTGCCTTTTGATGTTGCCGTATTCACCAACCTGACCCGCGACCACCTCGATTATCACAAGACCATGGACGAATACTTTGCGGCCAAGCGCGTGCTGTTTGAAGGTTGCGGCACTGATGCGCCGCGAGCCGCGGTCACCAACCTCGACGACGAATATGGCGCGAAGCTCGCCGCGTTCAGCCGCAAGCGCAGCGCGGTCGTTCTCACCTATGGTTGGGAGCGCGGCGACTTCCACGCCGAGACTGTGGAAATCAATCCACGTGGCACGCGCCTCGATATGGCCACGCCGCAAGACAGGATTCCAATTTTCTCTCCGCTGATCGGGCGGGTGAATGTGTACAACATTCTGGCTACGGCGGCCGCTTGCTATGCGCGCGGCTGCGACTCAAAGGCGATTTCCAGCGGGGTCGAGTCGCTCACGCATGTGCCCGGAAGATTTGAGCGCGTCGACTGCGGCCAGCCTTTTACCGTGGTGGTCGATTATGCTCACACCGACGACGCGTTGCGCAATTTGACGGCGCTGGCCCGTGAGTTTGTCTCGCGCGATATCGGAACGGCGAGAGTGCTGACAGTGTTCGGCTGCGGGGGCGATCGCGATCGCGCCAAGCGTCCGCTGATGGGTGAGGCGGCGGGGCGCGGCAGCGACTTTGTGGTGCTCACCTCCGACAATCCGCGCAGCGAGGATCCGCTGGCGATCATCAACGACGCGCTGGTGGGTTTGCAGAAGACCGGAGTGAAATACACCGTCGAAGTTGACCGCCGCAAAGCAATCGCGCTGGCGATCGCCGAAGCGCGGCCCGGAGACATTGTTCTGCTGGCGGGAAAAGGCCACGAGAAGGTGCAAGTCACGCGCGAAGGCTCGCTTCCCTTCGACGATGTCGAAGTAGCTCGCGCAGCTCTGCGGGCCGCGGGATTCGAGGGCGAGCCGGCGGCTGGCTAGGGATCAGGCATGAAGTTGACGCTATCGAAAATTGCTGAGTTTATCTTTGCCACGGGTGAATTTCCGCGCGAGGAAGTCGCGCAGGGCTATTCCATCGATTCCCGCACCATTCGCACTGGCGATCTTTTCTTCGCCGTCAAAGGCGAGCGGCTCGACGGACACGACTACGTCAGCGCGGCTCTGGAAAAAGGCGCAGCTGCGGCGGTTGTGCGGACGGACGAGGTGCATCGATATCCCGCGCCACTTCGCCTGCTGGCCGTCGACGACACGCTGGTCGCGTTGCAGACGCTGGCGACGGCGGTGCGGAAAGTTTGGGGCAAGCCGCTGGTGGGCGTCACCGGCTCGGCAGGGAAGACGACGACCAAGGAGGCTATTGCGCACGTTCTCAGTGCGCGCTTCAGGGTGCTCAAGTCCGAAGGCAATTTTAATAACCATTTCGGCTTGCCGCTCATGCTGCTGAAGTTGGAACCGGAGCACGACGTGGCCGTCATTGAAATGGGGATGTCGCATGCGGGCGAGATTCGCGCGCTGGCGAAGATTGCGCAGCCAGAAATTGGCGTGGTCACGAATGTGGCGCCCGTGCACCTGGAGTTTTTCGATTCGCTTGCCGGGATCGCGCGGGCGAAGTACGAACTGATTGAGTCGCTTCCCGCCAGCGGAACGGCGGTGCTCAATGCCGATGATGAATACGTTTCGCAGTTCGGACGCGACTTCCGAGGCAAGGTCGTTACCTACGGCACGCGGGCAACTTCCGATGTGCGTTGCGAGAACGTGCAGGCGCGCGGCGCGGAGGGCTCCGAGTTTGACGTGGTCATTGCCGGCGGGCGTGAACACGCGCTCCTGCCGCTGGTTGGAGAACACAACATTATGAATGCGCTGGCGGCCGTGGCCGTGGGCCTGGTTCGCGGACTGACTCTGCCGGAAGCCGTGGCCGCGCTGGCGACTCTGGCGCCGGCCGATAAGCGCGGGCAGGTCGTCCAACTGGGTAACATCACGGTCATCAACGATTGCTACAATTCCAATCCGAAGGCGCTGCATGCCATGGTCGATGCGCTGGCTGCGATGAAGGCGGGGCGGCGCATTGTGGTCGCCGGAGAAATGCTCGAGCTTGGGCCGGCTGGCGAGGAAATGCATCGCGCTGCGGGCCGGCATATCGCCGAGAAGAAGATCGATGTGCTAGTGGGCGTGCACGGCCTGGCTCAGGGGATGGTCGACGGCGCAAGGCAGGCAGGAGTGGCCGCCGAGTTTGTGGCGACCCCGGAACAGGCCGGCGAGTGGCTGGCACGCGAAGCGCGTGACGGCGATGTAGTGCTGCTGAAGGCTTCGCGCGGCGTGAAGCTGGAGAAGGCGCTGGAAAAGTGGAAGGCGAATTTGCAAAGGCTGACAGCTGAGAGCTGACGGCTGAGAGCTGCGTTAACGGAGGCTGATTGCTCTACTGGCTGTTGTACGTCAAGCTGCAACATTACGTTGCGCCGTTCCGCATTTTTCACTACGTCACGTTCCGCACGGCTTTTGCCAGCCTGACCGCTCTGTTTACGGCGCTGATCGTGGGTCCGCTGGTCATCGGACGCCTGCGCGACTTTCAGATCGGACAATACATTCGTGAGGAAGGTCCCAAGGCTCATCAGAAAAAAGCCGGCACGCCTACGATGGGTGGACTGCTCATCGTTATCGCCATCGTCGTTCCTACCCTGTTGTGGGCGGACCTCAGCAATCGTTTTGTGTGGATCGCCGTGTTCGCCACCTGCGCCTATGCGGCGATCGGATTCACCGACGACTACACGAAAGTGGCGCATCGCCGTAATCTGGGCCTGACCAGCCGCGCCAAGCTGGGACTGCAAATCGCCGCCAGCATCGTGATTGCCTCCATGCTGATCGCGATGCAGACCTATGGGATGTATTCGACGAAATTAATTGTGCCGTTTTTTAAGCAATTCCATCCCGATCTGGTGGTGCAAGTTCTGGAGCGGTCGCCGCATCTTTGGCCGCTGGCGTTCCTGCCGTTCATGGCGTTTGTGGCGCTGGTCATCGTGGGCTCCAGCAATGCCGTGAATCTCACGGACGGCCTGGATGGTCTGGCCATCGGATGCACCGTAATCGCCGCTGGTGCGCTGGCCGTGCTGACCTACGTCAGCGGCCACGCGACCTTTGCAAACTATCTGGAGTTGCAGCATATTCCGCAAGTAGCCGAGTTGACGATTTTCTGCGGAGCGATGGTGGGAGCGTCCATTGGATTCCTCTGGTACAACGCGCATCCCGCGGAAGTTTTTATGGGCGACGTGGGATCGCTGGCCCTGGGCGGAGCGATCGGCACGGTCGCGGTCATTATTAAACAGGAATTACTGCTGCCGTTTATTGGCGGCGTGTTCGTGATCGAGGCGGTTTCGGTGATCCTGCAGGTCGGCTCCTACAAGCTGCGCAAGAAGCGCATCTTCAAAATGGCGCCGCTGCATCATCATTTCGAACTGCTGGGCTGGTCGGAGTCGAAGATCATCGTGCGCTTCTGGATTGCGTCGCTGGTGTTTGCGCTGTTCGCGCTGACCACGTTGAAACTGAGGTAGAGCTACCGGCAGTCGGGAGGAATTTTTGATTGTTGAGTTTTGATTGTTGATTGAAAATCCGTAGGGCCTACGGTTTTAATCAACAATCAACAATCAGAAATCAACAATCGATCTGGCATGGAACTCAAAGATAAACGCGTGCTGGTAGTTGGCCTGGGAAAATCGGGCGTGGCGTCGGCGCTGTTTATGAAAGCGCATGGCGCGCGAGTAACCGTCTCCGACACCAAGAGCGGCGACGAGCTGCGCAACGAGATTCCCGTGCTGCTCGATCACGGCATCACGGTCGAGACCGGAGGCCACGGCGACCGCACGTTTCGCGGCCAGGACTTGATCGTGGTCAGCCCCGGTGTTCCAGTAGATGCGCCGCCGCTGGTGCAGGCTCGCGCCGCTGGCGAAACTGTGATTGGCGAAATCGAACTTGCGGCTCAGTTCCTTCCCGGACCGATCGTCGCCATCACCGGATCGAACGGCAAGACTACAACCACCACGCTCACCGGAGAGATCATGACGGCCGCAGGTTTTCCTGCGCTGGTCGGCGGCAACATCGGCACGCCCGCGATTTCTCTCGCCGACCGCGCCCAGCCGGAAACCGTCATCGTGCTCGAGGTTTCCAGCTTTCAACTGGAGACGATTCAGACGTTCCGCCCGAAAGTTGCGGTCGTGTTGAACGTGACTCCAGACCATCTCGACCGGCATCGCACGCTCGAGGTGTACGTCGATGCGAAAGCGCGCATTTTCGAAAACCAGCAGGGAAGCGACTTCGCCGTGCTCAACGCCGACGACCCCATCTGCGTAACTATGGCCGCGCGAACGCGAGCGCAAGTCTTCTGGTTCAGCCGCCAGAAGGAAGTGCAGCGGGGGGCGTGGGTGCGCGACGGCAACATCGTGTTCCGTGATGCTTCTGGGGCGCAGCGGGAAATTCTGCAAGTCTCCGAAATTCCGCTGAAAGGCGCGCACAATCTGGAGAACGTGCTGGCGGCGGCGTGTGCTGGTGCGCTGATGGGGTGCGCGCCCGACAAAATTCGTCAGGCCGTGCGGGACTTCAAGGCAGTCGAGCACCGCCTGGAGTTTGTGGCGACCGTCCGCGGCGTCGATTACTACAACGACTCCAAAGCCACCAACGTGGACGCGACCATCAAGGCGCTGGAGTCGTTCCCGGCGAATATTCATCTGATTCTCGGCGGCAAGGACAAAGGCAGCGACTACACCGTGCTCAACGATCTGTTGCGTCAGCGCGTGAAGCGTGTCTACACGATCGGCGCGGCGGCGGCGAAGATCGAGTCGCAGATCGTTTCTCCGAAAGGCGGGGGCGCGGAAGTTGTCCACGCCGAGACGTTGGAGAATGCGCTGCGCAAGGCCAGCGCCGCGGCGCAACCCGGCGACGTGGTCCTGCTGGCCCCAGCCTGCGCCAGCTTCGATCAGTTCAAGAGCTACGAGCACCGCGGGAAGATGTTCAAAGACATCGTGCGCGGATTGGCGGGAGAGGCCGGGAAGACCTAGGCTCTCCCTACGAACTTCACATTTATAAACGGAGTGTGGATATGCCGGATGCATCAGACCAGAGCCTGCTTGAGGCTCTGCTGGACTCCTGGGACCGGAACAACCGCATCCTGGTCAACCTGCTCCACGCCCTTCCGGAGGGCGGGCTGGAGGCCAGGTCGATGGAGGGCAGCCCATCCGTCGCGCAGCTGTTCACCCACGTCCACTACGTACGACTCATCTTCGTCTTCGAGGACGCCCCCGAGTTTGCGAGAGACCTGCCCGAGAAAGAGTGGTTGGTCGAGCCAGACCGTGGTCGCATCGCGCAGATGCTGAACGACAGCGCCAAGGCCGTCCGAGATGCAGTCGAGAGCCGCGTGGAGACGGGCCGGGAGATGAATCTTCATTATGACCATCCGATCCTCCTGCTCCACATGATCTGGCACGAGGGCTACCACCACGGTCAGATCAAGCTGGCGCTCAAGTTGATGGGCCGCCCATTGAGCAATGAGGAAGCCGGGCCGGTCACGTGGAGAGTCTGGATGCGCAAGAAGTGAGCCGAGCATTGGAACCGTCGCCCCGCGAACCAAAACAATCAACAATCAAAAATCAACAATCAGCAATCCTCCGCCTCGCCGTGGTGAAATGAATTTCCCATGGCAAAGCGCGTGAGTGTCGATCGCTGGCTGTTTACCGTGACCATGCTGCTGGTGTTTGTCGGCTTGGTGATGGTGTTCTCGGCGTCGGCGGTCATGGCGCGCGAGCGCTTCGGGTCGGAGTACGCGTTTCTGTCGAAGCAGTTGGTCTGGGCGCTGGCGGGGCTCGCCGCCATGGTCGTCGCCATGCGCGTGGACTACCGCCGCTACCAGCATCCGGCGCTGGTGTTTTCGCTGATGGGATTCACCACGCTGTTGCTGATCTCCGTCTTTTTTCTCGATCGCTCGCACAACACGCATCGCTGGATTCACGCCGGTGGTTTCTCGCTGCAACCCTCGGAGTTGGCCAAGCCCGTGCTCATTCTGTTTCTCGCCTATTTTCTGGAGAGCCGGGCCAAGACGATTGACGATGTTCGCGCGACCCTGCTGCCCGCGGCCGCGCCCGTGGTGGTGTGTCTGGGACTGATCGTGCTCGAACCCGATCTCGGCACGGCGATTGCCTGTGCCGGAATCGCCGCCTGCATCTTGTATGTCGCTGGCATGCGCCTGCGCTATTTCGGCTACGCGTTTGCGGCGTCGCTGGTGCCGTTGTATTTTTTGATCTTTCACGTCAGTTTTCGGCGCGCCCGCATTCTCGCATTTCTAAATCCTTACGCCGACAGCCAGAAGACCGGATTCCACATCATCCAGTCGCTGATTGCCGTGGGCACGGGCGGTGTGACCGGCACGGGCCTGATGGAAGGCAAGCAGAAGCTCTTTTACCTTCCCGAGCCGCACACCGATTTTATTTTCGCCGTGACCGCCGAGGAACTCGGACTAGTCGGCGCCCTGTTTGTGGTCACGCTGTTCGCCATTTTTCTGTGGCGCGGGATGCGCGCATCCTGGCGCACGGAGGACCTCTTCGGCCGCTATCTGGCCGCCGGCATTACCAGCATGGTGGTGCTGCAGGCGTTCATCAACATCAGTGTGGTTCTCGGGATGATGCCCACCAAAGGAATTCCGCTGCCGCTGGTGTCGTATGGAGGATCGTCGTTGTTCGTAACACTGGCGTGTGTCGGCGTGCTGCTGAACATCACCAAGCAGGCGGAGTGAAATCATTGTTGATTGTTGATTTCTGATTGTTGATTGAAAAGCCTCGAGGAGTCAGCAGACTGCTGGGACCGCGGGTACTTCAATCAACAATCGGCAATCAACAATCAGCAATTCCTTTATAGTCACCTCATGCGGGCAATCCTGGCGGGCGGCGGGACGGGTGGTCACGTGATTCCGGCGCTGGCGATCGCCAACCAACTCCAGAAAAGTTACGGCGCCGAGGTGCTGTTCATCGGAACGGCTCGCGGCATCGAGAACCGGCTGGTCCCGGCCGCGGGATTTCCCCTGCAACTGGTGCGCGTCGGCGCGCTGAAGAATGTCAGTCTGGCCACGCGGCTGAAGACAGCCTTCGACCTGCCGCGTGCTGTCTGGGATGCAGGCCGCATGCTCAGCGAATTCGCGCCCGACGTGGTCATCGGCGTGGGAGGATACGCCTCGGGCCCGGCGATGCTGGCGGCGGTGGTGAAGCACATTCCGACGCTGGCCTTCGAGCCGAATGTGGTGCCGGGGTTCGCGAACCGCGTGGTCGCTCGATTCGTGTCGGGGGCAGCCGTGCACTTTGAGGAAACGGCAAAATATTTTCGCCACGCCGAAGTCACGGGCGTGCCCGTGCGGCCGGCGTTTTTCGAAATCGCCCCCAAACGCGGGGGCACTCCCGCTGTGCTCGTGTTCGGCGGAAGCCAGGGGGCACACGCCATTAACGAGGCCATGATTCGCTGCCTGCCCGTTTTGCAGCGCGAGGCTCCGGGCATTCACATCATTCACCAGACGGGCGAGCGTGACTATAATGACGCGCTGGCGGCGTATCGTGGGCTGGGCGAGTCGGCAGAAGTTTTCAAGTTTATTGAAGATATGCCGGCGGCTTTTGCGCGGGCTGATCTGGTGGTGTGCCGCTCGGGCGCGAGCACGGTCGCGGAGATTGCGGCGGCAGGGAAGCCGGCGGTGTTCGTTCCGTTCCCGCGCGCGGCGGACGATCATCAGCGGGTCAACGCCGAAGTCTTAGCGCAGCACGGAGCTGCGGTGGTGGTGGAGGAATCGAAGCTGGAAGGAGTCTGGCTGGCGGAAACCATCGCCGCGCTGCTGCAAGACTCGCATCGCCTGCGGCAGATGAGTCAGGCCGCGCGGGAGTTGGCCCATCCCAACGCCGCTCGCGATATTGCAGCGATGGCGGCGCGAGTCGGAGGAATTGAGGAGAGCAGGGAGCAGGGATCAGAGGTCAGGGGTCAGTAACCCCAGATTGATTTTACTGACCCCTGGGCCCTGATCCTTGGCCACTGCATTTTATGTTCGCCAAAATTCAGCAGATTCATTTCGTGGGCATCGGCGGCATCGGCATGAGCGGCATTGCCGAGGTGCTGCTGAATCTGGGCTACAAAGTTTCCGGCTCGGACCTGAAAAGTTCCTCAGTGACGCAGCGGCTGGCCGGGCTGGGCGCGGCGGTGTTTGAAGGGCATCGCGCGGAAAATATTGCGGGCGCCGAAGTGGTCGTCACCAGTTCCGCGATCGCGAAGGAGAATCCCGAGGTCACCGAAGCCCACAAACTGCACATCCCCGTCATTCAGCGTGCGGAGATGCTGGCCGAGTTGATGCGGCTGAAGTATGGCATCGCCATCGCCGGCATGCACGGCAAGACCACTACGACATCGATGGTCGCAGCTGTTCTGGCCGCTGGCGGGCTTGATCCGACTGTAGTAGTCGGCGGGCGCGTCGACGCCATGGGATCGAATGCGCGCCTGGGGAAATCGCAATATCTGGTGGCCGAGGCCGACGAGAGCGACCGGTCTTTTCTAAAGTTGTCGCCGATTTTGTCGGTCGTCACCAACATTGACCGCGAGCACATGGATTGCTACCGCAACATGCGCGACGTGAAGAAAACGTTTCTCGAATTCATGGACCGCGTGCCGTTCTACGGGATGATCGTGGCCTGCAACGACGATCCCTTGCTGCGGCGGCTGTTGCCGGAGGTGCAGCGGCGCACCGTGACCTACGGAACCAGGCGCGGATCGGATTTCTTGATCAAGATTCACAAAACCCCCACTCTAGCCGCAAAAGACGCGGCTAGAATGGGGCACCCTCTAAATCGTTTCCGGGTACGCTATCGTGATGACGATCTGGGCGAGTTTACCTTGCACGTGCCCGGCGTGCACAACGTGCTGAACGCTACGGCTGCGATTGCCGTCGGCGTGGGGCTTGATGTTGGAGTCGAGGCGATTCGCACGGCGCTTGACCAGTTCCGCGGCGTCGACCGGCGCTTCCAGTTGCGCGGCCGCGCGGCGGGCGTCAGCGTGATCGACGACTACGGCCATCATCCCACCGAAATCAAGGCCACGCTGGCCGCGGCGCGGCAGTGCGGGTTTGGCAAGATTCACGTCATCTTCCAGCCCCATCGTTATACCCGCACGCGCGACCTGATGGACGAATTCACCAGCGCCTTCGGCGACGCCGATTCGCTGTTCGTGCTCGACATTTATGCCGCCAGCGAGAAGCCGATCGAAGGGATCACGGGCGAAATCCTGGCGCAGCGCATCCGCGAGAAAAGCGGGAAGAGCGTGCAGTACTCCAGTTCGTCTGCCGATGCCGTGAATGCCACTGCGGTCGCCGCGCATGACGGCGATATGATCCTGACCCTGGGCGCGGGCAGCGTTTCACAGTTCGGGCCGATGATTCTGGATAAGCTGAGAGAGCGGGAGGGGCAGCGTACTTCGGAAAGTTGACCCGCAGCTCGGCTATCTTCACCTTGCTAACGGATTCTGAAGCCATTCGTCTATTCAGTCATAAGGGGTTTAGACGATGAAGATGACACAAGCTTACGCGTGGCTGGTGGCCGGGGTGCTGGCAGCCGGATTAAACGCCAGCTACCACGATGGCGGCCTGCCGTGGGCACACGAGATTGCCGGCGAGGTCGAACATAACTCGGCGGCCGTGTTGGACGTGGCCTCCGGGCACGCCGACCAGCTTCTTACCCAGATGCGAGTGGTTACGGGGCGGCAGGAGGCAGCTTCCTGCCCGCTTTCCACGGCTCTGGCGCGGGTTCAGACCAGGCTCGCGCAGTCCGAGCTTGCGAAGTCCCCGGCAGGATTTGACCGCCTCGAAGCGATGGCCGATCGGGAACAGGCCCGAGTGGAGCGGATGGAAGCTCGGCGGGCGCGGATCGAGGTCCAATCAGCTCGCATCCGGATTCCGGCAACGGTCTTCGCGCCGATGGCATTTTCGACGCCAAGCGTGTCCGAATGTCCTCGCATACGCTTGGACGTTCCGCGCCTGCCGACGATTCAAGTGCCTGAGGTTCCGGTGATTCATGTCGAGACCGCCTCGGCCGGGCCGGTCTGACGAGTCGAGATCAGGTTTTCCTGGATCAGACATTTCTCTACAGATCGTTGTCATTCCGACCCCCGAGCGCAAGCGAGGGGCGGAGGAATCTGCTTCTCTGGCCGCGAGCGAAGCAGCAGGTTCCTCCACTGCGCCGTCGCTTTCGCTCCGGCTCCGGTCGGAATGACAATGCCAGATGACGTACGATGACAAATATGCGACGACTGTGTGATGACTCCGCGCTGACAACGTGCGGCGACGATCTGCGATGACAAGATGTGTGTAGCCCGTTCGTGGCGGTGTCCAACCGGGTTCCCGCCTGTGCAAAACAAAGGATTTTTGGTCTATCTCCAGCCGGGAAATGAAGTTATAGTAAGAACGCTCAGCGATTCCTCACGACAACTGACCTGAACTGATGGCGCGGAAATCCAGCGGCACCATCTTGCAGGAAGAGTTGTACCCGTCCAGCGCCGGGCATTCTCACGTTCAGTCTGCGCACGACGAATCCCCGCGCCCGGGTCTCCATGACGAGGAGCTCGACGACGCGCGTCTGGTCGACCTGGATGTGAATGAGGAATCGCCCTTCCTGCGCGGACAAAAGCGGGTTTCCGCCCGGCGCAGTTCGCTTCCCCGGAAAACTGCCAGCCGCCTGCTGTGGGCGTGTGTCGCGGCCGCGATTCTGGGCGTGGCCGCCATCGCCGCGGCGGGATTGTACGAATACGGCGAGCGCTCCTGGCGTTTTCGCGTGGATTCCAGCGACAACATTGAAATCAACGGCATGCAAAACGTAGCCAAGGCGCAAATCATGGAAGTGATGGGCGCCGACATCGGGCGCAACATTTTCTTTGTGCCGCTGGCCCAGCAGAAAGCGCTGCTCGAACAGATTCCATGGGTCGAATCGGCCAGCGTGATGCGCTTCGTGCCCAATCGCCTGAAGGTCGAAATTTACGAGCGCACGCCCGTGGCTTTTGCCCGCGTGGGTCCGCGCATTTCCCTGATCGATGCGGGCGGAACTCTGATGGAGCTGCCGCCGAAGCACAAATATTCCTTCCCCGTCATTCTTGGGATGAATCCGGGCGAGCCGCTCTCTACGCGCGCTCCGCGCATGAAGGCCTATAACGAACTGGTGCGTGATCTCGATTCCAGCGGCGCCCGTTACTCGCAGGACTTGAGCGAAGTGGATCTTTCCGACCTGGAAAACTTAAAAGTGCGTACGAACGATCCGGCGGGCGATGTGTTGATCGAACTGGGCTCGTCAGATTATCTGAAGCGCTACCAGACTTACGTGAGCCACGCGCAGCAGTGGCGGCAGCAATTCCAGAAGCTGGAGTCGGTGAACCTGCGTTATGACAATCAGGTGATCGTCAATCCGGACATGCAAGGAGGGTCGAAGCAGCCTGCGCTGTCGGCTTCGGCGGCCAAGGCAGCCGCCGCCGCGGGCGTTAAGCCGGCGGCGTTGACAACGCGGCTGGCCCCGACGAGCACGGTTCCGCATGACCGCACTCTGCCCAAACCGGCGTTTGAGTTGACTGAGAAAAAGCTTGATCCGAAATCGGCAGCTGCAAAAAAGCCAGTGTCGAAGGCCAAGTTCAACAAGACAAAGTCGGGCAGCGGTTCCCGTGCGAAGAAAGTTGCGGCGAAACCTTCGGCATCTGTGACGAAGGATGGAATTGCGAAGGCCGGGGTTGCGAAGGCTGCAGCAGCGACAAGGCCTGCATCAGCACAGAAACCAGAAGTCACGAAGCCCGCGCCCTCGGCTGCGTCGTCGGCGGCACATGTCGGCATTCCGAAACCGAGTGCGGCGATTCTGAAACCGCAGACCAACACGAGTTCAAACTAGATGGCGATTGCGAATTTTCGATCTCGAGGAATTCATAGAGCATGGCGAACCAGCAGGGAAGTTTTCTTACCGCAATTGACGTGGGCAGCGCCAAGACCTGCGCGCTGATGGCGGAGTTGACCGACGGCGGACTGCGCTATCGCGGCCACGGCGTGGCCGAATCGCGCGGCTCGCGCAAGGGCGTGATCGTCGAACTCGACAAGGCGGTGGCGGCGATTCAGAAGGCCGTCGAGGCCGCCGAAGACGCCGCCGGCGCGCCGGTCGAGCACGCGATCGTCGGCCTGGGCGGAGCGCACGTGCGCGGCGTCAACAGTCATGGCGGCATCAGCCTGGGCACGCGTCCGCGGGAGATTGGACGCGACGAAATCAAGCTGGCCGTCGATCGCGCGCGGGCCATCCCGCTGCCCGCCGATCGCGAGATTCTGCATCTGCTGCCCCAGGAATTCATTCTCGACGATCAGGCCGGAGTGCACGATCCGCTGGGCATGATGGCGGCTCGCCTCGAAGTGCGCGTCCATATGGTGACCGCCGCGACCAGCGCCACGCAAAACGTAATCACCGCCGTGAACAAGGCCGGAGTGCATGTCGACGACACGGTTTTCGAACCTCTGGCGGCTGCCGACTCGGTGCTGCGCAATGACGAGCGCGAACTGGGCGTTTGCCTCGCCGACATCGGCGCCGGTTCGACCGAGATGATCGTTTTTCAGCAGGGCGCCGTCGCTTATACGGGAGTGATTCCCGTCGGCGGCGACCATTTCACCAGCGATCTTTCCGTAGGCCTGTGCACGCCGCTGGCCGAGGCGGAAAAAATCAAGAGAGTTTACGGCAACGCGATCGTCACGCTGATTCCCGAAGGCAATGAGGTGGAAGTCCCATCCGTGGGAGACCGCCCGTCGCGGCTGCTGCCGCAGCGGTTGGTGGCTGAAATTCTGGAGCCGCGGGCCCGCGAACTGTTCGAACTCATGCGCGATACGCTGCGCCAGAGTGGCATGTACGACGTCTGCATTGCCGGCATCGTGCTCACCGGCGGCGCGTCGCGTCTGCCCGGAATCTTCGACGTCGCGGAATCGGTGCTGCGCCGCTCAGTGCGGCTGTCGTGGCCGGCCCCGCTGGCCAAGATGCCGTCGACATTATCGGAGCCCGAATTCGCGACGGTGCTGGGTATGGTGAACTACGGCCAACGCGCTCGCACCGCCCGCGGCATGCAGGAAGACCGCTGGGGAACGAGATTGAAGGCGCTGTTGGTGGGTAAAGGGGCGTGAGGCAGGGGTCAGCGGCAAGGGGTCGTAAAGCAGGGCTCAGGGGCAAGGGGTCAGTAAAAGGGCGTGAGGATGTTTTCTGATCCCTAACCCCTAGTCCCTACTCCCTATCGCAACCAGAGCGACGAAGCAGCAGCAAAGGAAATTCGAGTCGGGGAGACGAACTATGAGCAACGATTCCAGCATTCGCATCAGCTTCAACGAAGAGGCCCGTAACGACGCCAAGATCAAGGTCATCGGCGTCGGCGGCGGCGGCGGCAACGCGGTCAACCGCATGATTGATGCCGGCGTGGAGGGCATCGAGTTCATCGTTGCCAATACCGATTTGCAGGCGCTGCGCATGTCGCACGCGCCGGTGAAGCTGCAACTCGGCGTGAAGCTGACCAATGGCCTGGGTGCGGGCGCGAATCCGGAAGTCGGCCGCAAGGCCGCGCTTGAAGATTCGGACAAGATCATCGAAGTTCTCGAAGGTGCCGACATGGTGTTCGTCACCACCGGCCTGGGCGGCGGAACGGGCACTGGCGCCGCTCCCATTATCGCCTCGTTGGCCGTCGAGATGGGTGCCCTTACCGTCGCGGTCGTGACCAAGCCGTTCTCGTTCGAAGGCAAACGCCGCATGGCGCAGGCCGAGCGCGGCATCGCCGAGCTGATGGATTCGGTCGACACCACCATCGTCATCCCCAACGAGAAGCTGCTCGCCGTTGCTGAAGACGCTGGCTTCTTCGAGTCTTTTAGAATCGCGGATGACATTCTGCGCCAGGGCGTGCAGGGAATTTCCGACATCATCACCATCCCCGGCATCATCAACCGCGATTTCGCCGACGTGAAAACCATCATGGCCGGCATGGGTTACGCGGTCATGGGCACGGCCTCGGCGACTGGAGAGAGGCGCACCATCGAAGCCGCGCAACGCGCCATCGCATCGCCCCTGCTGGAAGCCGGAGCCATTGACGGCGCGCGCGGCATTCTCATCAACATTACCGGTTCCTCGTCGCTCAAGCTGGCGGAAGTGCAGCAGGCCTGCTCAATTATTCAGGGCGCCGCGCATGAAGACGCCAACATTATTTTCGGCGCGGTGATGGACGAGAAAATGAAAGACGCGGTGAAGATCACGGTCATCGCCACCGGATTCCGCGAAGTCCGGCCGGTGCGGCACCACGTGCACGAAACGCACAGGTCGTTTTCCGCAGCGCACGAGAATGCGATGGAATTTCCTGAAGAGCATGCGCCGCGAGAGCATGCCTCGCGAGATTCCGTCCCCGAACCTCCGAAGCACATCATGGAGCCCGTCGTGTCGGCACACAGCATGGCGGACGACCGCACCTACATGGACGACGTGGCTCCCGTCCCGTTGGCGACCGCAGAGGAGCGCGCAACCACCGATGTAATTTCGCTCGACAGCATGCGCAGCAGCGTGCTCACCAATATGGCGGCGAACTTCGAGCGGGACGATCTTGACGTTCCCGCGTTTCTGCGCAAGCGCAACGACGTGATGTAGTGTCGAAATCTTGCCAGTCCGCAAGTGGCCGAGTCCGAACTGAAGTAGTTATGGGTGAGGCAAAGCAATCTCTCAGTAGGAAAAGCCTTGCACATGGGTAGTACCTTTCCAGTAATCGGTAACCCGTTACCGAAGGGGTCTGACCCGAGGTAATCTCCTTGTATGTCCTTGTTTCATAACAGCTTAAATCGAAATTAGTGTTTCTGGCGATCGAAATTTTTCCGTTGCCAGAAATGGACTAAGCCTCGTATTATCAGTGCAGGTGAGGATTCTGGCCGGGTTACCTCCTGCTGGCACCCTGCGTGCATCGAAGTAAGTAAGACCCCGGGGAGTGAAATTAAAAGATGTCCAAGGGAACGCGCTTTTTTCGTCTAATTTTCAATATTCTTGCAGCTAGCCTGCTCGGTCTGCCTCTGGCGGGCGTGAGCTGGGCGGCGCACATCAACACCAGCACGCACACCCCGGCCAAGTCGAAATCACAAGCACAAGCGAAGATTAGCGAGAGCCAGCACACCCGGCGCCGTCTGCACCACCTGGCGCATGCCCGCAGCGCTACGCCCGCGACTTCGGCTGGCATCACTAAGGTTTCCGTTTCTCCAACCTCTAGGACCACGCGCCGTCGCCGCTCCTATGAGCGCTTTCACATGAGCTCGTTCGCCGAAGATATTACGGCCGGCGACATCACGACTGGGGAAGATCCGGTGGTGCGTCAGGCGGCCATTGATGCGCTCGGCAACATGAACGGCACGGTGGTCGCAATCGAGCCCACCAGCGGACGCGTGCTGGCCATGGTGAATCAGAAGCTGGCTCTGTCGAGCGGAGCGCAGCCTTGCTCGACCATTAAACTTTCGGTTGCCCTGGCGGCGTTGAGCGAAGGGCTGATTTCAAAAGACACTCCGGTCGCTCTGGGCGGCCGCTACCGCATGAACCTTACCGAAGCGCTGGCCCACTCCAACAACGCCTATTTCGAGGCCGTCGGCAGCAAGCTTGGGTTTGAAAAAGTCGCCTATTACGCCCACCAATATGGGCTGGGCGAGCTTGCGGGTTACGACATTTCCGGCGAGCAACTGGGCAGCTATCCCGATGAACCCATTCCCGCGAAGCTGGGCGGCGTTGGCAAGATGTGCTCCTTCGGCGAAGGCGTTTCCATGACCCCGCTGCAACTGGGCGCGATGGTTTCGGCGATTGCCAATGGGGGTACGCTTTACTATCTGCAGCATCCGACGTCTCCCGAAGAAGTCGCGGGTTTTCAGCCGCGGGTGAAGCGCCAGCTGGACATCGCTCCCGTGATTCCTGAGCTTTCCGACGGCATGGCGGGAGCAGTGCAGTACGGCACGGCCCGCAGCCTGCGCATGAACTTCAACGAGGAAGAAATCTTGGGCAAGACCGGAACCTGCTCGCACGACGGAACGCGCTTCGGCTGGTTCGCCTCCTATGCCAACACTAGTGTAGGACGCGTAGTGGTCGTTGTCTTCCTGCAGGGCGGACGCCCGACCTTCGGTCCTAAGGCCGCGGAAATTGCGGGACGCATTTATCGCAACATGTACGACCACAACTTCTTTATCGCCGGCCCGGCGTTGCCTTCCGATACGGCGGCGGTGAAGCCGGTCAGCACCACGCCGTAGGCTCTTTCGCAAATATTCTTCTGGTAGAGACGTAGCTCCGCTACGTCTTTTTTATTTTCTGCCGCCTGCAATTCTTTCGGAAGCGTGGTCGGCGATTTCCCGCCTGAGATTCTTATCGACTTCTAATACGAGAAAGCCCACCCCTGCCGATATTCACTCCAGCAGGCGCGTAACCGAGGAAAAGCTCTGCGCGAGCCTGCTTGTGAGTGTGTCGGGGGCTATTCGCAAAGTTCGATGATGCTTCTCAGGAATTACGACTCGATGTTTGTATCAATGCTTGCGGCGATGGCGGTCTCAGCCGCACTTATTTCCGTCAGACGCATGCGGAGAAGTGTCCATTCGTTGCCTGCTGGGTTCTTGAATCGGATGCGAGTGCTGCGAAGGGCTGTGCTCGATGCCCTCGGCGACAAGGGGGGGGATCGCTTCAGGACGTTGGCCGAAGCGATTCCTCAAATCGTGTGGACGGCGATCCCCGGAAAAGGTGTCGACTACTGCAACCGCCGTTGGTACGAACTGACCGGTCTCAGCGAAAAACAGACGCTGGGATGGGGATGGCCCGATGGGCTGCACCCTGACGACCGGCCCGTAGTTCTGCAGAATTGGGAGAGGGTCCAGCGCACCGGCGAGCCTTTCGAGATGGAATATCGCTTGCGCAACGTAGCGGGAGGTTTCCGCTGGCATCTGGTGCGGGCCACTCCGCTGCGGGATTCCGCCGGGGCCGTCGTGAAGTGGTTCGGGACCTGCACCGACATCGATGACCAGATTCACAACCAGCAGGTGCTGGAGGAGCAAATCCGGCAGCACACGGCCGCACTTATGGATGCGAATCTGCGCCTGGAATCGGAAATGCGCGAGCGCGCCCTGGCGCAGCAGGAACTGAACCAGCAGACCGAGCGCATGGTGCAGGAACTCACCAAACGCTCAGACCGGTCAACCAATCTGGCCAAGATGGCCGAACTGCTGCAGAGCTGTTCGGATATGAAAGGCGCTCTCTCGGTGGTCTCCCGCATGGCTCCGAAAGTTTTTCCGGAACTGCGTTGCGCCGTGCTGTTGTTCGACTCCACGCGCGCTAAGAGCGAGGTCCCCGCTGCCGGGTCGCAATGTGCTTTGCCGGTCAACGGCTTTTTGCCCCAGGACTGCTGGGCAGTGCGCACTGGGCGAGCGCACACGGTCGCGGCGGGCGACCACACTGCCGAATGCGGACACGCAGCATCCGGCCAGTACTCTTACTGCTGCCTCCCGCTGCTGATGCATGGCGAAACCATCGGAATCCTGCATTTCGAGATGATCGAACCGGGCGAGTTTCCCGCGGCCGTGTTGCCGCTGGCCAACATGTTCGCCGAGCATGTGGGCCTGTCGTTGGCCAACATCCGGCTGCGCGAAGCTCTGCGCGACCAGTCGATCCGCGATCCGTTAACCGGGCTTTACAACCGCCGCTATTTGGAAGAGATGCTGGAACGCGAAACCCGGCGGGCGGTGCGCGGTGAGCAAGGCCTGGGCGTGCTGATGCTCGATCTCGACCATTTCAAGAACTTCAACGACACCTATGGCCACGACGCCGGCGATACCGTGTTGCGCGAGACTGCGGCTTTCCTGTTGAAGAGCGTGCGCGCCGAGGACATTGTGTGCCGCTTTGGCGGCGAGGAGTTCATCGTCATTCTCCCCGTCGCCGACCTGAGGGTGACCCAGGCGCGGGCCGAGAGAATCCGGTCGAAATTGCGCGAGTTGCCGGTTCTGCACCAGGGGCAGTCACTTGGAATGGTTACGGTTTCTGTGGGCGTGGCGGAACTTCCGGAGCACGGCACGTCTCCCAAAGAGTTGATTGAGGCCGCCGACGCCGCCATGTACCGCGCCAAGAGGGAAGGCCGGGACCGGGTGATGGTGGCCGAATCTGCGCCCACAGCCTCACAAGTCGCCGCAGTCGCGACGGGCCATCCTGAGACTGGAAATTAAGGGCCGCCGGGAAATGAGAACGCCCAGCCGTTCGGCTGGGCGTGATCCTCTTCTTTGTCTGTGTGGAGCGGGCACTCCTGCCCGCTTGCCTACAGTACCTCAAAAGCAGCGGGCAAGAGTGCCCGCTCCACACGAAACCTAACTAAAACCCGCAATCAGCTGCGTTGCCCGGGTCCCTTGCTCTCATCGCTGGCAATGACGCCGTCCTTAATGTGGATGACGCGGTGGGCATACTCGGCGATATCGCCTTCGTGCGTGACCAGAATGATCGTGTTGCCTTCGGCGTGCAGCCGGTCAAACACCGCCATGATTTCAACGCCGGTTTGCGAGTCCAGATTGCCCGTGGGTTCGTCGGCCAGGATGATCGAGGGCTTGTTGACAAGGGCGCGCGCAATGGCGACGCGCTGCCGCTGGCCGCCGGAGAGTTCGTTGGGCTTGTGGCTCATGCGGGATTCCATGCCCACGGCCGCCAGCGAGGCCCGAGCGCGCTCCATGCGTTCATCGGTCGGAATGCCGGCGTAAATCAAGGGCAGTTCCACGTTGTGCAGCGCCGTGGCCCGGGCCAGCAGGTTGAAGGTCTGGAAGACGAATCCAATTTCCTTGTTGCGGATGCGCGCCAGTTCGTCGTCGTCGAGTTCGCTGACCAGCTGCGAGTTGAGCCAGTACTTGCCTTGCGACGGCGTGTCGAGGCAGCCAATCAGGTTCATCAGGGTCGACTTGCCTGAGCCTGACGGTCCCATGATGGCGACGTATTCATTGCGCTGGATGCGCAGATTGACGCCGCGCAGCGCGTGGACCTGCTGCTCCGACCCCATGTCATAGGTCTTCCAGAGGTCTTCGGCCGCGATCATGCATGATTCGGGCGGCGCTAGGTTCGCGGTGGTGGGCATGCTGGTCGGCATACTAATGACTTCGGCGGTTGCCATTTTTTTCTCCTGGTCTTCACCCAATCTGTCCGGTGCCACTGAGACCTCTCCGTTCTTCTTGATCAGCGCTCAGGGGTTAGGGGCTAGGGGCTAGTCGTTTCGCTCCGCATTTGGCGTTCGCCCCCAACTGCTGGCCCATTAACCAATTCCTGCGTCGAGTCCTGATTCCTGTTCCCTGGCCCCTGATCCCTGATTGGACGTACCAGGCCGGTTAAGGTTATGACTGTTCGTCTTCCGCCTTCTTGGGGACTGAGTTGTCGATCTTCACGCTGCTTCCGGGACGCAGAGTGCGCAAGACCTTGTAACTCCCCGTAATCACTTCGTCCCCTTCTTTCAGGCCGTCGACAACCTCTATGTCAGTTGTGCCGGTGACTCCGGTGGTGACCGGGACAAACATGGCTTTCTTATTTCGGATGACGAAGACTCCCTGCACGCCATCCTCTTTCTTTCCCTTGGATGCGACTTCCTTGGCTGCCGGTGCCGCGGCGTGCACCGAACCCGGCGGATTATTCTGTTGCTCGATCTGGTCCTTGGTGCGCAGGGTCAGCGCCTGGATGGGGATAGCCAGCGCATTGCCGCGGGTTGCGGTGGTAATTTTCGCCGTCGTCGAGAGCCCCGGACGCAAGTCCTGCGGCGGGTCGGTCAGCGTGACGACGACTTTGAAATCCTTGGCTTCTTCGCTCGCCGACGCTGACTGCGAGGTCGACACGCCGCTGGAGCGCACAATCGCGTTGTCCCCGATCTCGGAAACCTTGCCGTGGAAAATCTTCTTCGGAATGGCGTCGATCGTGACTTCGGCGGGCTGATCGAGATGGACGTTCACAATGTCGGTTTCGTCCACCTTGACTTCCGCGGTAATGACCGACATGTCGGCGATTGTCATCAGCGTGCTGCCCAGAGCGTTCTGGATTCCGATGACCACGGACTCGCCTTCCCGCACAGGCAGGTTCGTGACCACGCCGTCATAAGGCGCGCTGTAAGTCGTTTTCTGCAACACGTCGTTGACACGCGTGAGATTGGCGCGGGCCTGCGACGTGTGTTTGTCGGCAGAGTCGTTCTGCGCCTTGGCCTGGGCCACGCGCGCCTGGGCTTGCGCCAGTCCGGCATCGGCAGTCGCCCATGCGTTCCTGCGGCTGTCGAAATCCGACTTCGCGATCAGGCCGTCCTTGAATAAGCTCTGGGCACGATCCCAGTCGAGCTTGTTGCGGTCATAGTCAGCCTGGGCGCGCACCAGATCGGCTTGGGAAGTTTTTAGCGCTGCCTCCGCCGCGATCGCGTCGGTTTCCGCGGCTTGCACCGAGGCCTGATTGGCCGTAACATCCGCCGCGGATTGCACATTTTCCAGCTGAGCCAGCAATTGACCCTTCTTCACGCGATCGCCTTCCCTCACATAGAGGTGGGTGATCTTGCCATAGGCATTGGCGCCGATGTTGACGTACGTCTTCGGCTTAATCTCGCCCGAAGCGCTCACCACCGTGGCCAAATCCTGCCGCTGCACCTTACCGGTCTGCACGGTCGCTACATTCTTGCTGCTCTGATGAACGGTGAAGCCGACAATGATTGCGAGCAAAACCGCAATGCCGACGCCGATTGCGACTTTTTTCCAAGCTTTCATAATTGCCGCCACTGATCCGGTTGATTAATCCCCGCAGAAGGGCCATCTCCCGCCGCGTCCAGTACTTACACAAAAACGGCCCCCGGCTGCTTCAGTTCCGGGTGACGGACACATATTCTGTTACGATCCTGCCGCCGAGAAAGTTCCCGATCAGGAAGATAGAAATAGAAGAAGTGCCGAGACCCGAGAAACGTGGGGAGTGATAGTTACGCCCCGGAACCTTGCATTATAGCCCGACCATCCCCGTGGCGCGGCCATAATTTGGCACCGGCTCCGGGCAACTCGGGGCACCCTTTGAGGCTTCTAAGCAAGACGGTAGTGGTTTGGTTTAGTTTGTTCTCGGGGCACGACTTAACCTTGCTTTCACACGACGAACGGGCCTAAAATGGGCAGACGACGGTTGTCTGGCAGGAGTCCCTCTCATGTTCCGGGTTAATTCTTATCAAGCTGTTCTTCGCGTTTTGCTCGCATCCGTTGGACTAATGGTCTGTGGCGCGGTCGCCCAGGACCAGCCGATCCAAGCTAATCAGGACCAGAAATCCCCTGAAAAGCCTGTCCAAGATACGGCCCCGGCCGCTCAAACCCAACCTGCTCAAACCCAGGCTACGCCGACCCAATCCGCGCAGGCCCAGCCTGCGGCTGGCGCTGTGGATCCGCTCAAGCGGCCCACGAGCGAGAAGCAAAGGGCAAAGAATGCGCGCGGCCTCAAGCAGGAATTGAGTAAGACCTATAAGAAGTGGCTGGAAGAGGACGTGGTCTGGATCATCACCGACGAAGAGCGCGCGGCCTTCAAGCAGCTCTCCAACGACGAAGAGCGCGACAACTTCATTGAAGCTTTCTGGCAGCGGCGCGACCCCACGCCTGACACCGAAGAGAACGAATATAAGGAAGAGCACTACCAGCGCATCGCCTACTCCAACGAACATTTCGCCGCGGGCGTGCCGGGCTGGAAGACCGATCGTGGCCGCATCTACATCGTCTACGGCAAGCCGGATGAAATCGATTCTCATCCCTCTGGCGGGACTTACGAGCGCCCCATGGAAGAAGGCGGCGGCGAGACCTCGACTTTCCCCTTTGAAACCTGGCGCTACCGCTATATCGAGGGGATCGGGCAGGAAGTCATCATGGAGTTCGTCGATACCTGCATGTGCGGCGAGTACCACATGACAATTGACCGCTCCGAAAAAGACGCTTTGCTGTATACCCCGAACGCGGGCCTGACGATGTATGAGCAGATGGGAATGTCGAACAAGGCGTCGCGCTTCAGCGGCGGCGGCATGGAACGCTTGGGCGCCGGTCCCAACAGCTCGTCGCTGCAAGCCAAGGAGTTTGATCGTCTGGAGCAGTACTCCAAGCTGATGGCGGCTCCGCCGGTCAAGTTCACGGATCTGACCGAAGAGGTCAACTCCAAGATCATTCTCAACCCCATGCCTTTCGATGTGCGTTCCGACTTTGTGAAAGTGACCAGCGACACCGTGCTGGTGCCGGTCACGATCCAGATGAAGAACCGCGACATCACCTTCGTCAACAAAGACGGCATCCAGCGCGGCACGGTAAACATTTTTGGACGCTTGTCCACTTTGACCGGCAAGGTTGTGCAGACGTTTGAAGACACCGTGCAGGTGGACGTTCCGGCGGAGCTTCTCCCGCGCACCGCGGAGAACGCCTCGGTCTACTGGAAGGCGCTGCCCCTGCGCCCCGGCCGCTACAAACTCTACGTGGCGGTAAAGGACGTGAATGGCGACCGCAAGGGCATTTGGAGCCGGAGTATCATCGTTCCCGAGTACTCCGAGGACAAGCTTTCCAACTCGACTCTGATCGTAGCCGACCAGATGGAACCGGTTCCTACCAAGGCGATTGGTACCGGCAGTTTTGTGATCGGCACCACCAAGGTGCGGCCCCGTGTAGCCGCGGCCGACGGCAAGCCGGCCCTGTTCAAGCGGGACAAGGACCAGAAGCTGAATTTCTGGATGCAGGTCTATAATCTCGGCGTGGACGAGAAGACGCACAAACCTTCCGCCACCTTTGAGTACAACATCACCAACCTCGCCACCAATAAATCGGTGGTGCAGAAAACTGAAACTACCGACACCATGGGCAACATCGGCGAACAGGTGACGCTGCAGAAGTCGATCACAGCGGCCAACCTGCAGCCCGGCATCTACAAGATCGAGATCAAGGTGAACGACAACATCTCGAAGCAGACCATTGATCCATCGGCGGTATTTGCAGTAGAGTAACCTCCTGCGATTTTCCCCCCCGGGGGGGTGGGGCGGAGTGAGACTGGGTAAGCTCGGAACCTGGGTCATCGTAACTTCGGCGATCGTAATCGGGTGGTCGCTTCCTGTTTGGGCCGCGGAACAGCCCGGAGCGATCTCGGGATACGTTCGCAATAATTCGGGCACTCCGCAAATGGGCGCCGTGGTGCAGATTCTGGGCGCTGCCAATCGCACCTTCACCGTATTTACTGACGCCGCTGGATACTACGCCGCGACTGGCCTGTTGCCCGGTTTCTACACTCTCAAAGTGACGGCTCCTTCCTTTCTCCCGGCACTGCGGGAGAGAGTCGGTCTTCGCTCCGGCGCCAGTGTCAACGTTAATGTCACTCTGAGTACGCTGCTGGGCGCAATGCAGCTCGGGCCCATCCGTTCTCTTCCCGATGACGACGATTGGAAGTGGACTCTGCGGTCGGTTGCGAACCGGCCGATTCTGCGTGTGTTTGACGATCCCAACCCGATCGGCCTGGAGACGACTGCCGAGAAACGGACTCACGAGTTGACCGGGACGGTATCTTTCCTTGCCGGTTCCGCCGTGGGCGGCTACGGTTCGGGATCGGACATGAGCACCGCCTTCAGGCTGGAGCGCTCCCTGTTCTCGGATGGACATCTGGCTTTCAGCGGTGATTTCGGTTACGGCAGCAGTCTGCCTGCGGGAGCGCTGCGTGTCAGTTATTCCCACACCCTGGCGGATGGCTCGGAGCCAACTTTGGCGCTGACCGCCCGCCGGTTCACTTCTTCTGATCCTAACTTGCACAATGCCGCATTGCAGGCGCTGGCGCTCTCAGCGGCTGACAACTTTGCAGTCGGCGACGTTCTGGAGCTCAAGTTCGGCAGCGAGCTTCAGACCATCCAGTTCCTGGGCCACGTCTCAGCGTTCCGTCCGTACGGCTCCGCCGATCTTCATGTTTCGCCCAACACCGTTCTGGAATACGGCTACGCGAGTTCGCGTCCCGACCTGCGCAACGAGAAAGGATTCGATTCTACGCCTGCCGACCTGAGCGAATCGAATCCGCGGGTCAGCCTGCTCAATTTCGCTCCCAAAATGGAGAGCGCTCACCATCAGGAACTGAATCTGTCGCACCGTTTCGGCAAGAACAAACTGCAACTTGCCGCCTTTATCGACCGTATCGCCGATCCCGCTCTCGCGGGCACAGGCCTGACTACGGCGGCCGGCGGATTCGTTTTGCCTGACATTTCCGCGGGCACGTTCAGCTACGAAGGCAAGAACCTCAACACCAACGGCCTGCGGGTTGTGCTCGAGCGCAAGTTTTCCGATGACCTGACGGCTAACCTCGACTATGCCTTTGGGGGAGTGCTGAATCTCTCCCAGCCTGACGCGCCACTGCAGTCCGCCCAGCAGTTTATGACCACGCAGCGTCGCCATGCGCTCGCGGGCAAGATGAGCGGGACTCTGTCCCGCACTCGCACTCGCTGGATCGCCTCCTACCGCTGGGTGAATGGACCGGCCCTCACTCCGGTCGACATGTTCAACGCTTCCCCCGGACAGACCGATCCGTTCCTGAACGTTTTTCTCCGCCAGCCGATTCCCTGCCTGGGCGGCCACATGGAAGCCATCATCGACCTGCGCAACCTCCTGGCGCAGGGCTATGTTCCGGTACTCGGCCAGGACGGCCAAACGGTTTACCTGGTCCAAGCCGCACGCTCCGTTCGCGGCGGCGTAGCTTTTACGTTCTAGCTAATACCCCTCCAATGAAAACTGCGTTCCCTCGCTAAATATTGACGCGGGCGGATTCGAAAAACAAATCACACAAACTGTAATCCCCTTGTTTGTTGTGGATTCCGAGTTCTTTTTGTGGGTAATTCTGAATCGCAAGGGCCGGTTTTCTGGGTGGGCAGCCGATCCCGGTCCCGCATCCGGCCTAAGCCTTTCGTCACCTCGTCGCCTCGTTGCCCCGATGTTACCCTTCTCTCGTAGTCCCCTCCCCACAAAGCTCTGTTCCGGAGAACTTGATGCGCCGCACCGTTTTCATGAAAGTCTGCGCTGTTTTCATTCTCGCTCTCAGTCTAGCCGCGCCGCTGTTTGCGCACCACGTCAAGAAGGGTTCGACCACGGCCATGCCGATCACCACATCGTCCACGAAGGCGCGTGACCTTTACCAAAAGGGCGTAACCGACTACGAGAATCTTTACCTCGAGCGCTGCAACGACGACTGGCGCGCCGCGGTGAAGGAAGATCCCAACCTTGGGCTCGCCTGGGCCTGGATTGCCTTCAACAGCAGCAATCCCGAGGAAGTCAGCGCGGCTCGCGCCAAGGCCAAGGAGCTTGCGCCTAAGCTGACTCCCGGCGAGCAGTTGATGATCGCCTGGATTTCCAAGGTACAGGAAGGCGACTATCTGGGCGGCATTACCGCCATGAACGACATGCTAGAGATGTATCCGCGCGATAAGGATGTGCTCTATCTCGCGGGTAACTGGATGTTGCTGGAAAACGGCGACGATCAGGCGCAGCGGCTCATGGAGAAGCTGCTTGCCCTGGACAAGAACTTCCCGCCCGCGCTGAACGATCTGGCCTACGTCGAAGCGCGCAACCGGGACTTCGCCAAATCGCTTGCGGCCATGGACCGCTACATTGCCCTGCTGCCCAAGGAGCCCAACCCGCAGGATTCCTATGGAGAACTGCTGCGCATGGCGGGGGACTTCGAAGGCTCGCTGGTGCACTATCACGCCGCGCTCGCGATTGATCCCGACTTCGTGACCTCGCAACTGGGTCTGGGCGATACCTACGCACTCATGGGCAACCAGCAGCAGGCCCGGGTGGAATATGACAAGGCAATTCGCCTCGCCCACAACGAGGCCGACCGGCTCACCTACAGCATGCAGAAGGCGATGACGTTTGTGCGCGACAGCAACTACGCCGAAGCCGACAAGGAATATCACCAGATCGCTCAAGACGCCCACGCCAAGGACCAGGATTTGCAGGAGGCGCAGGCGCTGCGTCACATGGCCGAGTATCAGAGCGACGATAATGTTGCCCTCAAGCATCTGAAGCTGGCCGAGGAATCGCTCGGCCATCGCCCGACTATTTCCGCCACGGACCGCGATGAAGAGCTGTCGCGCATCCTGCGCAATCGCGCGGTGCGGGCCGCCCGTGCGGGCAATCAGCCGCTGGCCGACAAGTCGCTGCAACAGTTGGAGGCTCTGGCCAATGGCAACCGCAACCGCGTGATTCAGAGTTCCTACCACGGCGCTGCGGGATCTCTGCTCATGCTGCAGAAGGACATGGATCAGAAGAAATACGACGACGCCATCGCGCACCTGGAAGAGGATCAGGAGAATCCCTTCACCCTGGAGTTGCTGGTGCAGGCCTATTACAAGACCTACCAGCCCGACAAGCTGCACGAAGTCGAAGTGAGGCTTCGTGGGACCAACGTGCCGACCATGGAGCAGGCCCTGGTGGTCCCGGCAGCCCGTGCCCGGCGGCCGACGATCTAGTTCCGATTCGGTTCCGGGTTCCACGCGGAGCCCGGAACTTCTCGTCCAATTCGAGGGCATTGGGTGTACAGTAGGTGGGCACTTCGCCCGTATGAAAGCTGACACCGAGCGCCGCTCCGGAACAAGAATTGCCACCCGCGTTCCGACGCGCGTGCGCAGCGTGAATGGCACGGACCAGACCCCGCAAACCGCGCAGACTCGCGACGTCAGCGCCAACGGAGTCTTCCTCTACAGCAAGTCCCGCATGGAAAAGGGCGCAGAGGTTGAACTGGTGCTGATTCTACCTCCCGAACTGACCTCCGGCGAAAAGTGCTGGGTATGCTGCCAGGCTACGATTGTGAGGGTCGAAGAAGAGGGATCGGAGTTTGGGGTGGCGGCCCAGATCCGGCGCATGGACATCCTCCCCGAAGTTTCAGTCTGAGCTCGGTCGCACAGTACGGACGCGGCGATCCCGGATCCTTTTTCGGGACCGAGACCTCCCAAAACTACACGGTACCGAGGGGCTGTATTCATCGTCTCGCGGATTAGTCTGCGAATTTCCCGTGAATTTCGTAAAAAAAGCTTCCCATTGCATCGTGCCCGGTGCAATAATGGCGGCCCTAGAATTGCTCTGGCTAATTTCAAGGTTCCAGGTGGGCCCAAGTATGTTGATCGAGAAGCTCGCGGCAGGGGTGGTGCAAGTGGAGACACCCATTGGCCCGCGATATGTAATGCCTTCTTTCCTCCAGCGCGTTTATCTACTGTGGATGTTTCGCAATTTCCCCATTCTTCCGCACGCCGTGCTCAGCCGGCGGCAGCAGCGCATGATCGATCGAATGTGCGGCGAGCAGCGTTTCGCATCGATGGCGTATGCCGATGGCATGGAAGAGGTGCCGGTGATCGGCACGGTCGAACGTCGCCCGCCGGTCGGAACAGCAGACCAGTGGTCGCCGCGGCGTCCCGTGACGAGCGGTGCGCCTGGCCTGGCAGCGGAAGTTCGCCAGCGTTCCTAGATTCTGTTCGTTGAGACTTGGCGCGCCTCACTGCCCGTGGCGAATCCACGCTGGAGATGGCTTGCGCTTTGCGCTCCCCGGTTGCGATTCGTCGATTTCGGGCCACGCCCTCGGTGTAGAGGCGGATAAAACCTGCCGCCGGATGCTATAATTTTTGTTTCGTCTTACCGGCCAAAATCCCCACCGCGGGCGCGTAGCTCAATTGGCAGAGCAACTGACTCTTAATCAGTAGGTTGTAGGTTCGATTCCTACCGCGCTCACCACTCTTCAATAACTTACACCGGCTTCCGTGCCGTTCCCGTGCCCGTTGAGCGCAAGGCCCACGATTTTGCCGTGTGCCTCCGCCATATCCGCCGTCACCGCATCCCCGTAAATGGTCATGGTGGTGCGCATGTCAGCGTGACGCATCAGCTTTTGCTGCACACCCACCGGCGTGCCCACTGAGTCCAACCACATGCGGAATGTGTGCCTGAGGCAATGCGGGACAAGACCGCCGATACCGGGTGCCTTCTGGAACACGCGCCACACTTGGTCATAGGACCACGGCAACCGGTGAAGTTGAGTCGTTGAAGCAACATCCCATCATCCGGGGCGGAGAATTGGGTTGTTTGTTTCCACGTCTTCAGAGTGGTGAGCAATTCACCGTCAATCACCAAATCGCCTGCGTGACTCCGATGTCTTCAGGTCATCCACTTGCTGAGCGACAATGCCGCGCTCAACGCGCAACTTGCCGTTGAGCCAATCTATGTCTGATCACTTCAAAGCAAACTGCGCCATGATGCGGGTCTTTCCGATGTCCGGCTTTCCGTCAAGGGCGCCTGAGCGAAAGTACAAGTTGCGCAGAGCTTACCTCATCTTGCTTTTTCTTTCCAAAAGTTTCTGTTATCGTCGTTCTCGAAAGGGAAGGGAAGTTCTAAGATGCAAACCTCATTCCCAGGACAACAATGGCTGGAAGCGCTTTCGGTTCGACAAGGAAGAGCCAGAGAGTTGCTCAGCAAAACTACAGAGGAACAGCAGCGATCAGGATATTTCCACACTTTGCCTGAGATCTGCCGCCAACCCCAGACTTGGCGCGAAACCTGTGAACAGATGATCAAGTCGTCCGCTACCGTGAACGCGTGCTTGCGCGAAGCGAAGAGCCTCATATTCACAGGCTCCGGCAGTTCCGAATACGCGGGCGACTGCGTGCGCGCAAGCGTGCAGGCGGAGCTGGGAATCGACTGCCAGGCGATCGGCGGCGGCGTGCTACTCACGGAAAAAACAGAAGCGCTGCCCGTTTGCAGGCCGCGCATGATGGTTTCTCTGGCTCGATCCGGAGACAGCCCCGAGAGCACCGGAGCGCTGTCCCTGATGCTCGAACACGACCCTGAAATGCGTCATCTTGTACTCACTTGCAATAGCACCGGAGGGCTGGCGCAGAATTATCGCAATCATACGAAAGTGAGCGTTATTGCACTGGGCGACAACACCAACGATCAGAGTCTGGTCATGACCAGTAGCTTCACCAATCTGGTCGTAGCAGCCCGTTTTCTCGGACTCGCGAAGCACCCGGACGCCTACCGGGCCATCTGCCATCAGGCAGCCAGCATAGCCGCCGACGTATTGTCGTCGCAATTTGATGCCCTGGCGCAAGTTGCAGAATCAGGTTTCAAACGAGTCGTATACCTGGGCAGCGGTTCCCGTTATTGCGCCGCTCGCGAGGCGGCTCTGAAGATGCTCGAGATCACCGCCGGCCACGTCACCTCGCTGTACGAGAATTATCTCGGGCTCCGGCATGGACCGATGAGTTATCTCGACAGCAACACCCTTGTAGTCTGTTTTATCTCTTCCGACCCGACGACGCGAAGCTACGAAATGGATCTGCTTCGCGAACTCTCACAGAAGCGCCTTGGCTTGCGAAAGCTGATTGTAGGAGAAGCGATCCCGACAGACGTTACCCGAAACGACGATGTCGTGGTCGAATGTGGCGGCCTCAAACAGTTGGGCGATCGAAATGCGGTTTTAGTGGATGCAGTTGTGGCGCAATTGCTGGCTTTTTTTCGATGCATACAGGAAGGCTTGCACCCCGACTCACCTTCGCGCGATGACGTGATCAACCGAGTCGTCCAACGATTCCCGCTGTACGGGCTGTGACATCTGCACTCGCGTCGGTCGCGAGCAAGTGCGGGAGCAAAGATGATCAATCGGCGGCAGTGGTTGTATGGCATAGGAATCATGGCTGGCGCGGCTGCCCAGCCCGTCGGCGGTTTCGGCAAGGATCAAGAACCACAGAAAACCCAGCACCGCCCTTTGGATCTCTCCGACTTCGAGCCCAAAAGCATGCTGCAAGTGCACGAGTCGCGAGTCGAGCGTGCTAGATTTCCTGTCCTCGATTTTCATACGCACATCACGACCTCGGCCAGGTCCGAAAACGGAGTGGAATTAGTCTCGGAACGCACATATCTGGGCAAGCCGGAAGAGCTCCTGGCCGTTATGGATCGCAAAAACATCCGTGCCATGGTGAACCTGACCGGCGGCTATGACAAGGGCTTGGCCGAGGTCATCAATAAGTACGACCGAGCGTACCCCGAACGCTTCTATACGTTTACCGAGCCCAGCTATGAACGCTGGAAGGAACCGAACTATCCTCAGCTTCAGGCCCAAGCCATTGAGCAAGCCCATCGGCAGGGTGCGAGGGGCTTGAAGATTCTGAAGACTCTAGGGCTTTGTCTCCGGGAAAACATTACTTCCGGCGAACTCGTAACGATCGACGATCCGAGATTCGATCCCATGTGGGACGCCTGTGGCCAGTTCAACATGCCCGTAGCGATTCACGTATCCGACCCGGTCGCGTTTTTTACTCCTACCGACCGGTTCAACGAGCGCTATGAGGAGCTGAATAATCACCCGGACTGGTCTTTTTATGGTCGCGACTTTCCCAGCAACGCGGAATTACTTGAGGCCCGCAACCGGGTCTTTGCCAGGCATCCCAAAACGCAATTCGTCGTTTTGCATGTGGGAAACTTCGGCGAGAACCTGGCAAACGTGGCGCAGAACCTCGACCGTTTCCCAAACATGACCGTCGACATCGCTGCCCGCATCGGAGAGTTGGGCCGTCAGCCGCGCACGGCGCGGAAGTTTTTCGATCAGTATCAGGATCGCATCCTGTTTGGCACCGACGCCACTCCGCACGGTGACGAGTTTCCTCAGCAAGTATTCAACGACCAGTTGTACGAAATCTACTATCGATTCCTGGAGACCGACGACGAGTATTTCGATTACGCTCCCGCGAAAGTTCCCCCGCAGGGGCGCTGGCGCATCTATGGCATCCATCTGCCGGAGACAGTTCTTCGCAAAGTGTATTTCGAGAATGCCGCTCGTCAACTGAAAGTGACAGATCTGAGAGTGACAGCCTGATGCATCGATCTCTGCAAGCGCGCGTGCGGGATGGCGTGATTGCTGGCACCCTCGTTTTCCTGGCAGTTTCGGTGCTCATGGCGGCCGATCCCGCCGTAATGAAGAGTACAAAAGCCCGAGAGGACGTGGCGCCCAGCACGGATGCGACGAGCCCGTTCTGGCGCGGAGCCGGCCTCGTCTATGCGGAAAAGGCTCCTTACGGCCAAAGCCAGCCGCGCTACCGTACCGAGGTTCGCTCCCGTTGGACCGAGAAGAATCTATATTTCTTGTTCGTTTGTCCTTATGGAGAGTTGAATCTCAAGCCCTCGCCCAGCACTGCAATTGAGACATTTCAGCTTTGGGATTGGGATGTTGCCGAGGTCTTCATTGGTTCTGATTTTCAGAACATCCGCAGATACAAGGAGTTCGAAATCTCGCCGCAAGGGGAGTGGGTCGATCTCGACATTGACCTGTCCAAGCCGCATCACGAAGATGGCTGGACGTGGAACTCTGGCTTCACGGTAGCCGCTCGCATCGATCCGGCGGCGAAAATCTGGTACGGAGCCATGCGCATTCCATTCTCGGCTTTGCAGAGCCACGCTCCGGCAGTGGGCGACAAGTTTCGAATCAATCTGTTTCGCAGCCAGGGCCCGCCGCCGAACCGCGTTGAAATTGTCTGGCAACCCACATTGAGTCCTACGTTCCACGCTCCAGAGAGATTTGGCCTGCTTCGCCTGGTAGCGGAAGACCCCAAGTAAAGCCTCGGGCGCCGCCCCGACCTTATAAAGCCAATCGCTCCTTCGGTTTAGCTTCCGAGTCTGTTGCTTCTGAGGAATTTCACATGCTATCGAAGTCCTGTTTTCTTCTGGACAAAAGACAACCAAACGATATAAAAGGAAACCTTCCGTTAGCGCTCGGGCAATTTCTACGCCGAAAACAGCGGAGGACGGAGTCGGCTGCGAGTTTGCTGCTGACCATTGATCGACACCGCGTCTCGTCCGGGGGAGGAGAATCAGTCATGAGAAAGACTGTTGAGGTTGTCATTTTTCTGATCAGTGTGGCCGCGATGGGGTTCGCGCAAGTCGATACCGGCAGCCTGGTTGGAACCGTCAAGGATCCAACCGGTGCAACCCTTCCCGGAGTCACCGTGACCGCTACGAATGCGGACACTGCCGTCGCTACCTCGGTAAAAACCGAAGCTGACGGCAACTATGTGATCACCCCGCTCAAGATCGGCAGATACTCCGTTTCGGTCGAGGTCAGCGGGTTCAAAAGGGAAGTGCGGAAAGAGATTGTGCTCGATGTGCAGCAGACCATCCGGCTGGACTTCAGTCTCAAGGTCGGCGCGATTTCGGAAACGATGGAAGTAAGCGGAGCCCCTCCGCTGCTCGAAACCGAGAGCGCATCCCTAGGCAACGTTGTGACCGCCGAAACGGTTGAGGAGTTGCCCTTGAACGGCCGGCGCTACACGGACCTCGCAGAACTCACCTCGGGAGTGGCCAAGGTGATCGAGGGGCCGGTCAATGGCGGCAGCACGCCGACGAACGGGAACGCGGGGGGAAGCTTCGCGGTCAATGGCACTCGCGGGGATCAGAACAACTTTATTCTCGACGGCATCGACAACAACTCCAACGACAACGGAGATGTGGCTGTACTGAGCAGCGTTGACTCCATCGCCGAATTCAAGATCGAGACCTCGAACTACTCCCCAGAATTCGGCCGCAGCGGCGGCGCGGTCATCAACGCCACTACCAAGTCGGGCACAAACAAATTCCACGGCAGCGCCTGGGAGTTCCTGCGCAATGACGCCCTCGATGCCTCGCAATACGGTTTTGGCTCTGTCCTGACCAAAGCGCCGTATAAGCAAAACCAGTTTGGGGCGACCTTCGGCGGACCGATCAAAAGAGACAAAGTGTTTTTCTTCGTCGATTACGAAGGAACACGCATCCACCAGGCGCAAAGCGATATTGTCACTGTGCCGACCGACGGCACACACGGCTCCAACGAACGAAACGGAGATTTCAGCGGCATTCTGGGTGGGCCGTCAATGATTTGTGGCAGCGACGGACTTTCACCTTGCGTCGATGCCCTGGGTCGGCCCGTCTACACGAACGAGATCTACGATCCGTCGACTACGCAGACACTTCCGAGCGGTTCGGTTGTGCGCAACGGTTTTGGATTTGATCCAACTACCGGTCTGCCCGGAGCACAAGCAAACATCATTCCCGCGGGGAGTCTGAACAGCCTCGGACTGAACTACGCCGCGCTTTATCCGGCACCGAACCAGCCGGGACCAAACGGAGACTATTCGACCCTCAACTATGCGGTGAATGCGCGCGGAACTGACCAGGTCGATCAGATGGATGCGCGGGCGGATGAGAATGTCAGCGACAAAATCCAGCTCTTCGAAAGATTTTCATACATCAAGGACACACGTTTTCAGGCGCCGGTGTTCTCGGGGATTGCGGACGGAGGCAGTTACAACACCGGGAATCGGCCTTTGAGCACGGAGGGGGCAGTGTTCGGCTTGAATTATGCCATCAAGTCGAACATGGTGAACGCGTTCCGCGCTGGATTTAACCGCGTCCACTACATCTCCAACTCTCCTTCCTATGGGCAGCAATTCCCGCCTACTAACCTGCAGGTGCCTGGTGTGCCAAATGATCCGCTCATCAATGGATTGACTTGGTTTGGTCCCAGCGCGTACTCCGGGCTGGGCGAGCCGCTGTTTACGCCGACCCGCAGCACCAGTCAGGACATCCAGCTTAACGATACGTTAAGTATTGTGCACGGGAAGCACTTGCTCAAGTTTGGACCACAGATTCACTTTGACCAGTTCAACCTTCTGCAGGTCGGCCAGCCGCGCGGGAACCTGTCGTTTAGCGGCCAGTTTACGTCCGATTCCGGTACGTTGGGAGATGGCAGCGGCAACGGCCTGTCTGACATGCTGGTGGGGCTGCCGATCACATCCATCATTTCGACAGAGGTATATTTCGGCAATCGCCAGCACACGTACGGGGCGTTCGTCCAGGATACTTACCGAGCAACGTCGAAGCTGACCCTGGACCTTGGGCTGCGCTGGGACTATGCGACACCGGTTTACGAATCCCAGCATCGCCAGAGCAATTGGGATTACACGAAAGGCATCCTTGTTCCTTCCGGGACTCCTGGTTATCCGAAGAACCTGGAGACCACCGACAAAGACAATTTCGCCCCACGCATCGGCCTGGCCTACAGCCCTTTTCCGTCCAAGCCATTCGTGATTCGGGCAGGGTATGGGCGTTTTTTTGTCTTCTATGAAATTCGCACGGGCGACCCGCTGCAAGTTGACTACAACATCCCGTTCTTCTTTGAGCCTACCTTCAACAGCGATGGCATAACGCCTTCGCAAGTCACCCTAACGTCTGGATTCCCGCCCCTCAATCCGAGCGAGGCACCCTTCGCGAATGTGACCAGCCAGGACTGGAATCCTCACACGCCGGTTTATGACCAGTGGAATCTGAATCTCGAATACCAACTGCCGGGCCAGATTTTAATCAGTCCGGGCTATGTCGGGACGAAAGGCACTCACCTGCAGGTCCTGCGCGACTACAACCAGATTCCCACGCCCCAAGCGACGTACGACCCGACCCAGGCGCCGTACTGCGACCCCACCCCCACCCTGCAATGCCAATACGGGACTTTTACGTCCATCACGAATCAGGGAAACTCCACTTATCACGCATTTCAGATCAAGGCTGAGAAGCGGGCCAGCCATGGCCTTTACTTCCTGAGCGCTTTCACTTTCGGCAAAGCCATTAACGACCAGCCCGAAATCTGCTGCAACTCTCCCTGGCCGCAGGACAGCTACAATATCAAGGCAGAAAAAGGGCTGGCGGACTTCGATAATCGCAAGCGCTGGGTGAATAGCGTGGACTACCTGCTGCCTGTGGGGAAAGGCCAGCGGTTCATGGACCGGAGTGGCGTGGCCAATGCGATTCTCGGCGGATGGCACGTAGGCGGAATTATTACGCTCCGCTCGGGCTTCCCCTTCTCGCCAGCCATCGGATTCGACCCCAGCAACACGGGTTCTCCGGGGTTGCAGCGCTCCAACCAGACCGGTAGTGGATATCTATCCCATCGCAGTCCGAACTTGTGGTTCAACACGAACGACTTTCCGATTCCCATCTGCCCCAACGGTTGTTTCGGCAATGCCCACAAAAACATTATTGAAGGGCCGGGAGAGAAAACAGCAGACTTGTCGGCGCGAAAAATGTTCAATGTGACAGACCGGTTCAATGTTGAATTTCGGGCCGAGTTTTTCAACGCCTTCAATCACGCGGTCTTCTCTCAACCCGATAACTACATCACCGATGGTCTTGGAGCCGCGGGCGTGATCACGTCCACGGTGATCCCGCAGCGCCAGATTCAGTTTGCTCTGAAGTTGGCGTTCTAGCGTTGCGCCTCGCCGGAACCGGCAAGTCGATTTGCCGGCCTGTGCGGCGAATTCGTAACGGCGCATTCGTAATCAAGACGAAGGAGGAAGAACCTCAATGCAGCGCAGAGACTTTCTCAAGAGCAGTGTTGCACTGGCCGTGGCAGCGGAACTCGGAACTGGCAAAGCACATGCATTCGTCCCCGCGCACAACTGGGCAAAATACGATTTCGGCTCTGGCCCTCCGGTTACCGATCGCCTGAATCAGGGTCCGTTCCCGCAATACCCGCCGGATGCCGTCATTCCCTCGGACGACGTGGTGATGACTACTACATCTACGGAAGATGTCGTGCCGAACTATGGCAAGGGACTGGTCACCTACATCACCGCAGACAGTGGCACGGAGGAAATCAAGTCAGACAATGTTCCCCAGGCGATCGAAGACCTGGTTCGATTTCCTTTGGGCCAGCAGCTCTATATCCGTCCCACCTGGAGGGAAGTGCAGCCGCGGCCCGGACGCCTGGAACTGCCCGATTACCTGAAGCTGGTTTTTGATCTGGCGAAGAAGAACAACAAGCGGGTTGGATTGCGCGTTCAGATGTGCGCTCCCGACTATACTCACGAAGCGGCCCTCCCGGATTTTGTTCTCGACAAAGTGCCAAAAGTGGATCTGGTCCTGAGCGATCAGGAAAGCAGTGCTTCGGCGCAAAGATATTTGCAGAACCCGCATTCGCGTTATCAGCCCCGGTATGACGATCCTTTTTTTCAACAGGCATTCAAAGAATTGATAGGACAATTGGCCGCGGAATTCGATGGCAATCCGCTCATCGAGTTTATCGATACCTTCATGTACGGGTTCTGGGGTGAAGGTCACACCTGGCCGTTCGCCAACAATCCTTTCCCTGATTACCAGACTGCCGAGCGGACCTGGATCAACATGCTCGAGGTCCAACTCGAGTACTTTAAGAAAACTCCTCTCCTGACCAATACTCAACCGGACTACAGCCGGGTTGGCAATTCTGAAATGCTGGACCGCACGGTTCGCAGCAATAACTGGATTCGCAGCGACACCATCTTCATTGAGAACGAGCAGATCGAGGCGCTCAGTAATCGTCCACCTTGGATCGCGGCATTGCTCGAGCAGGGAATTCCGGGTAAACCTCCCGATCCAGGCGCCGCCTTTGAAGGGATATCCCCGGCAGAAAACATGATCGCTCATGTGATGGATATCGGGGCGAATTACTGGTCACTGTGGAACTTTCACCAGATCAGCGCCAAGAATCTGACGAGCTACTACCAGGCTTATCCGGCAGCGTTCGACCGGATCAATCGCCGGATTGGCTATCGCGTGAGGCCGTCTTTCATCTGGAGCTATAAGGACAACGGTTATCTGGGGCTGATCGTCGGCTTCGCCAATGACGGTATCGCTGGCGTTCCGGGCGTCCTGCGCGTGAGTGTCGAGAGTGAAGACGGCAAGACGCTCAAGAGCGGTTGCCTGGATGCCGGATATCCTCTGCCGGGAAAGATCCGGCAGGCTCAGTTTGTGCTGCCGCAAGGCACGAAATGGCAGGGACTGAAGCTCAAAGCCGAGATTGAGGTGAAGGGCATGCGTTATCCGGTGCGCTGGGCCTGTCACCAGAAGCTGAATGAGGATGGCTCACTCACTCTGCGTCCCAACCTGCGTCCAGAAGTTTAAGCGCAACGGCTGATCCGTCGGCAGATCTGTCGGCAAAGAATTAGAAATTCAGTGGATTGTGAATCTGAGCGCGCACAGGGTTCGTGTTGCCGCCCGACCCGAGCGTACGGAAAAAATCCTGAGGAGGGCCATCATGCGGAGAAGAGATTTCGTAAAAACCGGGGCAGTTCTCGGAGCAGTTAGCACTCTCATGCGCCCGCGAATGTGGGCCGACGTTCCCGACCATCAATGGGAGGGCTATGACTTTGGCTGCCCGCCCGTAACCAACCGCCTCGACCAAGGCCCATTTGGCATCGCTCAAGATGAAGGTTGGTACACGATTTTTGCCACTCAGCCCTCTCGCAATCACATCCGAAATGTTGGCACAGGCCTGGTCGGCTACACGTGGGAGGAAAACGGTCCGGCTCTAACCGTGCAGTGTGGCAAAGAGACGCTGGAACAAAGCGTGGAAAGAATGGCGTCCCTGCCGTTCGTCGACGTCTTGTACATCCGTTGCGACTGGCGAGACGTACAGACCACTCAAGGAAAGCTGCAACTCTCTCCTGTTTGGGAAGCCACGTTCGATGCCGCCAAGCGTCACAATCTGGGCGTAGGCTTCCGCATCCAACTCTCCAGTCCAAATATCCAGCCGAAGAAGCTTTCAATGCCGGATTTTCTGCACGACAAAGTTCCCATCGTCAACATCGGCCACAAATCGAAGGAGCACCACACCGGTTTTGATTTCTACGAACCGCGCTATGACTCTCCCGAATTTCAAAAAGCCTTTGCCGAGTTGAATGAATTGCTCGCCGCGAAATTCGAGGGCAACCCTCAGTTGGAATACATGGACTTGATGATGTACGGATTCTGGGGAGAAGGTCACACCAACGATTTGCCCAGCCCGTTTCCCGACTACCTGACGGCTGAAAAGACTTTTGTTCACATGACCCGGCTCCAGATGGATGCCTGGAAGACTACCCCACTAGCGGTCAACACCCAGCCCGACATCAGCAATGTGGGCAACCGGCAGGTCCAGGATATGGCGGTTCGTGCAGGATGTTGGCTGCGCTCCGACAGTCTCATCATGGACGAACCTATCCAAATCGAAGAACTCGGCCATCGTCCACCCTGGGTCGCCATCGTCATGGAAGATGGTGAAAACCGCCACTATGTGCTCCCCGAGTTCGCTGCCGAAGAGAAAGCATGCCTGAGCAAATTGTCGGACTCCATGCTCGCGTTTGTTGGACCGGACGACGAAGCGCTGCCCACCGACGATTATCCTCACCGCATCGGCGGCCCCATCGATCGTCCCTATCGCGAGAGTGCGAGCTTTCACTCCCTGGATATCGGAACAAACTATTTTGGCCTCTGGACCGAAGCCGATAACATCCGGCGCTACTACGAAAAATATCCCGATTCGCTGCGCGCCATGGAGCAACGGCTCGGGTACCGTGTCCGTCCGTCCATCGTCTGGCAGAGAAAACGCTACGACGCGATGGAACTGATTCTGGGAATCGTCAACGACGGCGTTGCCGGCGTGCCGGGAATTCTAGGCATCTACGCTGAGACTGCTGACGGCCGGGTCAAAGTAGGAGGCAATCTTGATGCCGGCCAACCGTTCGCCGGCAAATTGCGCCAGGCCTCGCTCATCCTCCCCAAGGACATGGACGGTCAGCAGATCATTCTGCAGGCTGAAATTGAGGTCAAGGGGGTACGGAGGCCCGTCCGCTGGGCTTGCCATGAGCGAACCAACCCTGACGGTTCCTTGACCATTCGACTGAAAAAGGGAAGCGATCCAGACTGGAAAAAGGGAGTATAGGTATGCTCGTTCACAGCAGCCTTCTTCGACGTTCGAGTCTGCGGCGAGTGCTATCTGCAGCCCTGGCGTCAGTGCTCCTGGCGCTCCCGGTGTCGGCCGCGGACGACAAACCTCAGGCCGGCTTTGACACGCAGCGACTCGGCAAGATTCAGCAAAAGATGCAGGAGTTCGTAAATACCGGCGATGCCGCCGGAATCGTAACGATGGTCTTGCGAGGCGGCGAGGTTGTGCAAAAGACAACGGTAGGGATGCAGAATATCGAAGACAAACGTCCCATGCGCGAGGACTCGATCTTTCAGATTATGTCCATGACCAAGCCGATTACCGCCGTCGGAATCATGATGCTCTGCGAGGAAGGCAAGATCAATCTCTACGACGAAGTTCAAAGATACCTGCCTGAGTTTCGCGACCAGATGGTCAACGTCAATGGATGGCCGAAGAAGCCGTCCCGCCCGATCCGCATCGGCGACCTGCTCTCGCACACATCCGGAATGCGCCAGATGCCGCAGGGCGACATGAAGGACATTCATTGGAAAATGGATCACACGCTGGCGGAAGCCGTTGCCTCATTCGCCAGGGAACCTCTCGAATTCGAGCCGGGCACGAAATGGCTCTATAGCAACACAGGATTCGCGACCCTCGGCCGCATCATCGAGGTTGTTTCCGGTCAATCCTATGAGAGCTTCATTCAAAGCCGGCTCCTGCAGCCGCTGCAAATGAAGGATACGTTCTTCTATCCGCCCGCCGACAAATTGGACCGAATTGCAATCGTCTATTCGCACAAAGATGGCAAAATGATTCGCGCCGGAACTCAGATCCTGGGCGGCGACCCGGGCGCCTTCCGCAAAGGCGCGAAATATCCCGGACCGGAATACGGCCTGTTCTCGACCGCAGAAGACATCTCGCACTTCTGCCAAATGATACTGAATCACGGAACCTGGAAAGGGACTCGCTTTCTTTCTCCCGCAACCATCGAAACCATGCGGCAAGTGCAAACTTCAGGCATGGAGGCCGGATGGTATCCCGGAGCCGACTACGGCCTGGCTTGGGAAATCATCACCAAGCCAACCGGAGTTTGGGGCTTGCTTCCGCTCGGCACTTTCGGCCATGGAGGCGCGTTCGGAACACAGGAATGGATCTTTCCGTCTCGCGACATGATCACCATCTTCATGGTGGCGTGCGATGGGGATTGTTCCGAGCGCCCAGAGCACGCATTCCAGGAAATGGCTATCTCCAGTCTGGAGTAGGAATCAAAGCTCGGCAAATTCACGGCGGTTGAGTCAATGAAGTAGTATGCGATGACGATCATGCAACATAGGGAGATTGCTACCGTGCCAAAAAGAACTCGAAGACAGGGTTTCCGAGTTGGAGTGGCAGTTACGACTGGAATATTGATGGTTGGGCTGCCGTGTATGGCTCAGCAACTTACCAACGACGAGATCTCCCTGACGGTCAACGCGCAGGAGGGATCGTACCAACTGTCTTTGCGTGACGGTCAGGTCGTGCTCAGGTCCCGTGTGGGAGCACAGGTTGACCACCAGTGGCTTCGCTCGAGTGATTACCCGCGGCATCAAGCTTCGGAGTCTACCTTCGAAGATGATCTCGGCTCCGGCCGACAGGTGACAGTCACTTGCAGCGGACTGGACGCTAAGCCCGATCTTGTTTACGTGCTGCAGCTCTACAAACAGCGCCCTTACGGCACCGTCCAGGTAAAGGTGCACAACAGCGCGGGACAGGAAGTAACGGTGCAGGCCATTCGGAGTGTGGAGGCCATGGGTGAGCCGATCCTCAATCTGGGTGGCGCTCAATCGGCCGACCGGGTTCTCTCCGATAGTTTCAGCGAAGATTGGCCGGACCTGGCTCTCTATGACCTCGGGGAAGTGCCCGGCGGGATGCATCGCGGTGCAGGGAGCCAACTCGTCTATAACCGGGAGAGTAAGCAGAGTTTATTTCTTGGCGCTCTCACCTCAGGCCGATTTCTGACATTGATGCACCTGAGAGCTGAACGTATGGAGGCGAAGACGAAGATCGCATCCTATACCGTTGAATCCACCGGAACCACGGAAGTCCAGAAGGAATTCGATCTGAAGGATTCTCCCGCAGACGATCAGGTCGAACTGAGCCTTCCCGTTAAACCTGGGGAAGACGTGGTTTCAGAGCGATTGATGTTCGAGGCCGGACCGAATTACCACGAACAACTGCTAGCCTACGGGGATGCGGTTCGTCGTCTGCACCACGCGCGCGTCTCTTGTGAGACTCCCATCGGTTGGTGGAGTTGGACCGTCTACTATGGCGCCATCAACGAAGGCGAAACCCTGACCAACGGCGACTGGCAAGCCGAACATCTGAAGTCATTAGGGTACAAGTATTTCCAAATTGATGAAGGTTATCAGTATGCTCGCGGGGAATTTACAACTCCGAATGCGACACAATTTCCAGACGGCATGCGGTTTGTAGGGCATCACCTTACCGGAGAGGGCCTGACATTTGGCGTATGGACGGCGCCGTTTGAGGTGACGAGCCGGGCTTGGGTCTACGAGCACCACAAGGACTGGCTGGTGCACAATGCCAAAGGAGATCCGATCCCTATTGGCGACGTCTGGAACCAGAAGACGGATGTGCTTTACGCGCTGGACACAACCCATCCCGGAGCCCAGGAATACCTGCGCCAGACGTACAAGACACTGGTCCGCCAATGGGGAGTCCGCTTCATCAAACTGGATTTCATGGACACTACGGCAATCGAGGGCTACCGCTACCGGCCCAATACGACCACTCTGGAAGCGCAGCGCATCGGTCTCCAGATCATCCGTGACAGCGTGGGCGACGAGGTGATCCTGGATAAAGACGGCAGTCCCATGCTCAACCCAGTGGGGATGGTAGACACTGGCCGGATCTCCGCGGATACCGGCCACAGTTTTGAGAGGACCAAGAATGCCGCTTCTGGCATCGCTGCCCGCTTCTACATGCAGCGTAATTTCTTCGTCAATGATCCGGACGCCTTCAACGTGACCGCAACGCACCTCATGGAGCGTGCGAACGAACGGTCTTCGATTTCGCTGGGCGCGGCCGAGGCGTCGATCGCGCTGTCCGCAGTATCTGGCGGCATGTATGAGATTGGCGATGACATGCCGGTCCTGGGCTCAGAGAAGGATCGGCTGGCGCTGGTTGAAAACCGAGAGTTGCTGAATATGGCCAAAGTCGGCCGAGCTTCCACGCCCTTAGACCTGATGACCTACGAACCGGAGGATGGACAGCCCAGTATTTTCTTCCTCCGGGAAGATCAACGGCAGGCCATACTGACGGTCTTCAATTGGACGAACACGGTGCGCTCGCACACGTTAAGATTGGCGGACCTCGGCCTGCCGGCCGGCCACAAGTTTACGGCGACGGATGTGCTGAACCAGAATGAGACGGTTACGATCGGGGGTGGCGCGGTGGGACTGGAGAACCAGCCACCCCAGTCGGTGAGGGTGATCAAGCTGATCGATACGAGCTTTCCCGCGGCTGCCCCAACCGTGACAGCGCAGGTGCCCGCAGCGGCAAATGCCGGTGAGACGATCACGCTTTCGGCGGTCTCGGCGCCGGTCGAAGCTGGCGGTGTGCCCGCAGCGGCTTATCACTGGGACTTCGGCGACGGCACAAGCGCCGATAGTCCCAAGGCATCTCATGCCTACACCAGCGCGGGCGAGTTCACGATCCGCCTCACAGTGGACGGAGTGGACGGGGTACCGGCCCAAAAGAATTTCTCCGTCAAGGTAACCGGTAAACTAAAAGCACACTCTAACCTTATCGACAATCGACGCTTCGTAGAGCCAACCGACCGGTGAGCGTCTCCCGAGGCAAACGAGGTTCGGTCTAAACATCAAAGGTTAAGAAAGTACCGTGAATTCTTTAAGGTCGCGCCCCGTCCAACACATCTTCCTGTATTGGCTTCACAATCCCGGAATCCAATGGAGAGCATTAGTGCGAAATATTTTCTGAAGGACCGGCTGGGGCAGGTTCAATCCATGCACCTGCTTGCCTTCCACGACGAGGGTCTCGCCAGTCGCCAGGAATTTCCAGTCACGCGCGTAAGTAGACTGCCATTCGGTCAACGCATCCGGGAGATTGGCGTCCGCGTCTAAATCGAGGTCCGTGCCGTAAAGGACGCGGTCTTGATACTTGATAAGGAATGCCCTCACCTTTTCCGGTGGCATTCGCATGAGGTATTCCATTCTCGCCGCCGTGTCGATAGCAAAATTTGGATACTTATCCAGGTGGCGGGCGATGTTGTCGAGATCCCGTTCCATGCTGCCCAGATGAACTCCCACCATGCGTAGTTTGGGGTTGTTGGCGAGCACATGATCACGTGCGTCGAGAATCCTCTGCTTTGAGGGGAACCCGGTCAAATTGGCGACGTACCATTGCGGATTTTCCCGGTAATAGGACCAGGACGGATCGGACGCGTCCGGTGGCCCCCAGGCCACATCAGGTTCGGCTTGATGTGTCATGAGGGTTTTGCCATGGTTGGCGATATCTTTGTAAATCGGCTCGAACCTCGGATCATCGGCCATGACATATTGGCCGCTACTGTCCTTGATTTCCATTCCGATGTTCTTCCAGATCTTCACTGCCACCGCTCCCTGCGCGAAGTCGCGGTCGATCTGCTGGATGGCATCGGCGCTGAATGAGGCACTCCCAAGCTTGTATGGATCAAAGGTCGTACACAGGGCTACGTGGCCACGGCTCGACCGCACGAGCGCCAGCGCATCTTCGATCTGCGGCTGCAATTGTTTGCGATGGGGGTTTGTATCGTCCATCACCAGGATATTCAACAGTTTCAGGTTCAGGCGTTCGAGCATGTTCTGAAACGCGGGGTCGGTCTTGAAGACATGAACGTGAACATCAATGGGACGGATCGATGCGAGCGAGCGCAGGCTCGCTTCGTCATCAACGGGTTTCGTCGCAGCACCCACCCCAGTGGGCGCTTGAGCCATGGCGGACAGGGCAATCGAGAAACCTAATATGACTTGAGCGACAGTTCGCAAGAAAACGATCATCAGAAGATCCTTCCATCACGGCGGTTGGGAGAGCTGATGTTTTGAGATCAAAAAATCGGCGGCATAAATCTCCTACGGCGGTTGTCAGGTCCGGCTGCCAATGAGGGCAGCTGGAGGTTTAGGGGAGAATTGCCTTGATTCCCGTGATCTCACAAAAATCGATTAACGCCGGATATAGCTCTTCGCCGTAGCCAAGGCACGCATATTCGTTGGTCCAATTCTGCAACAAAACATCGATATCACAATGCGCCGTTACGAAACCGTGGGGCCAGAATGGAATGCCACATTCGTTGAGCCGGCTTTCGATCTGATCGGGTGCGGGCTCGAAAATGCTGGCTCGGGTAATTACCATCTGAAACTCGCCGTTCACTCTACCCAGTCGGGCTAACACGCCTTCTCCCACTTTGCAGATCAACTTTACAGAGAGTCCGCCGGCTTCGCCTTCCGTAGGGATACCGTGCTCCGAAAATCCGGCGGGACCCAGCTTGCCGGCCAAAGAAGGCGGACAAGCCCCATCCCCGATGATCTTGATTTCTTTTGTTCTCCTATCAATGTGCTGCAAATCGCCGTAATACACTCTCTCCTTGCTCAGCTTGGTGAGCAGGAGAACGGTCAAGGCCGTGTTGAAGTCGCCCAGCGTAGAAGTGCCAACTCCATCCTCAAGCATCATGCTCTGGGCAAAGCAACTGGCAGAATAATCGCCAGCAAGACCGGGAAAGGATTGAATCGTATAGAAATCAAACTTTTCCTTCGCAACAAGTTTTCTGATTGCGAGATACAGCCGCATCGAACGCTCGGTCACCACGTTTTGCTCGGGGAGCTTGCCAAAGAGCTGCTTGAGCCTGGGCTGAAGTTCATCGAGTTCGCTGGTCGAGATGGCTTCGGCAGTTTGCTTCAACTCCGCCGTGTCGCGCGAGTCGATATCGATGCCAAACATTCTCATCCATTGGGAAGGATCGGCAGCGCCGCAGGTTTGTCCCATCCCACGCCCGCCAAATGTGCCCATGGTAGATAAATTCAAGAAGTTCTTCAGATGGGAAGCCCGGGCATAGCTGACGATCTTGCTTACGGTGTTTGCCTCCTCGATCGCTCCGTATACAAACTTGTGCTTGACACCGATTTCGAGCAGACCCCCATGCAGCACCAATCCGCCAACCGGCCGCCAGCCTTGAGAGCCTGGGTGGGTCCACAGAAGCAAGCCTTTGCCGCTGGCGCAGTAATCACGAATCGCACCGACCATATGCGCCGCCCATACCCAGGTCCCGGAGAATAGGACGACCGCATCGACAGCATCGTCGCATTTCATTTTCCTGAATGCGGCCCGAGCTTCTTCTTTGCTGGCGACCACAACGCCATGCTCGATAACTTTCAAACCCGCCGCAACCAGTGCGCTCTTGGCACGCTGAACCAATGCATCATCAATGAACGGCGTGCCCATGGGGTCTTTTAGACCATCTTTGTGAACTCCGAACAGTATGAATCCGATTGTGGCTTGGATCACCGTTCCTCCTCATTCGCCTTTGCTTTTAGGCGCCTGTAATCGCAGAGAGCGCTGCATACAAGTTGCGGTATTGCTTGGCTTGTTGTCCGTAGGATGCGGCAATCGCATCGTCGGGTAATACCACCGAAACATCACGCACTACGGCTTCCACGGCTTCCTGCAGGCTCCCGTATTCTCCCGAGGCCACGCCGGCGAGGATGGCTCCGCCAAGACACACTGCCTCTGGACACTCCATTACATGAAGCCGCCGACCCGACAATGCAGCTCGCAACTGGAGACCAAGCGCCGACCGTGCGCCTCCCCCGGTGACATAAACGTCTCGAAATTCTCCCACGGCGCTCTCCAGTATGTCGGTCATCTGTGACATCTCACAGGCGAGTCCCTCGAGAATGCCTTTATAAATCTGGCTGCGGGTTGTGTGCGGTCCCAAGCCGGAGATGATTCCGCGCGCATGCGGGTTGAAGTCAGGGTTGCAGGTACCGATCAGATTGGGAGTGATGCATAGACCCGTTCGACCCGCTGGTACCTCCCGTTCCAGTGTCGCGTAACGGAGAGACTCCACGTCCGATGGATCCTCCACTTCCGCGAGCACGCTTTCACCGCAAACTTCTCCGTATAACAGATCGTGGAACCACTTGATCATGATTCCCGATGGAAAATACGCCAACGTGACGAACTTGTTTGGAACCACATGGCAATAAGAGTTGAGGGAAGCAGCCAGCGCCGCATCCGTTAAGTTGGGCTGATCGGAAGCCGCCAGCAGGCATTCGTAAGTTCCCATCGAGTCGGCGATGCGACCCGGACCGGTAGCGCCAACTCCCAGGCCCCCGCAGGGTTGATCGTGCCCTCCCATCACGACCATCGTTCCTGCCGAGAGACCGATTTGGCCGGCGGCGGCTGCATCCAATTTTCCTGCAATCGTTCCAGCGGGTACCGGAACAGGCAGGCATGCGGCATTTATCTCTGCGGCGGCCAGAATTTCTTCGGACCACCGGTGCTGCCGAATATCAAATGCCAGATAGCGGGAGGCCAGGGAATAATCGATATAAGGATTTAGTCCTAGTCGCGAAAGAACATAACCAATCACACTAAGGAAACGAACCGAGGGAACAAAGATGTCCGGCCGGTGCTTTCGCAACCAGAGAAGTTTTGGAACCGGATACATGGGATGAGCGACTAGGCCGGTAACTTCGAAAAGTCGCTTTCTTCCGAATGTTCTTTCGAGCCACACGGTTTCTTCCGTGGCTCGAGTGTCCTGGTTGAGGATTGCTGGAGCGATTGCCTCGTTGCGTCCATTGACCGGCACGAATGTTTCGCCGTGGGAACTGAGGCACAAAGCTCGGACAGGATCAGAAAGGTTCCTGCATACCGCTTGCGAACATTGGCACACCGCCTGCAAAAAACGCTCGGCATTTATCTCTGCCTGCGAAGGGGCGGGGGACTCAGGTGTGTACGCGCAGGCGTGTTGTGCAAGTATCTTACCGGTAGAGGCGAACACCACGGCTTTGCATCTACTCGAACCGATATCGATGGCAAGCAAACTCATGATGGGTTTTGGATTCTTGCTTGCTTGAGTGCGAAAACATTTCAATCGAACGGCCGGGACACATCACGAGGCTTCGTCATCTGGTGATCGCTTGCAATTCTGCCGTTGGCACCGCGTCCAGAGCAGCGCGCGCTTGTTCAAGAAATCGGCTCATGTTGTCGGCTTGGAACACATTGCGGCCAAAGAAGACCCCGGCTGCTCCGGAGGCCGCAACCTCACGGACCACGTCGAGCGCGTGTTTGTCCGACGCATGTCGACTTCCACCGAGCACCAGGATCGGTATCGGACATTTTTCCACTACCGAACGCATGGATGCCATGTCCCCGCTGTAATCCGTCTTAACGCAATCCGCGCCCAGTTCGGCTGCCATACGAGTGTGCAGATTCAGCCACTTGGGATCACCCGGATTCTGCACATCTTTGCCTCGCGCGAGAGATTCAACAATCAATGGAATTCCGACTCGCTCACATTCGCGGGCGATTTCAGCGTTGCGCGTGATCTCCTTCATCTCGAACTCGGCATCACCGGTGCCGACGACGAGATAAGTCAGAACAGCGTCTGCGCCGTGTCGTAACGCGTCTTCGGGCCGGGCCAGAAGCGCGCTATGCAGCGCGCCGCTTCCGTTCTGCCCGATGGCAGACCATACCGTGGTCCAATCCAAGCGGGCAATTAGCGCCGGGATTGGGCCGAGTATTGTCGAACTCGCGAATTGACGAATGAGCCCAAGGTTCAGCAGCAACGCATCGACTTCGGCTTGGGCAAATTGGCGAATCTTTCCTAAAGGGTCCTCAGTCCCAGGGATTGGCCCCAGTACCAATGCGTGATCGAAGGCAACTACGAGGGCTCGGCGTTTCGAGCCTCCGAGCACGCGATTCAACCGAATCTTCTTGCCGCAATCACCCACAGTTCCCTCACGTTCTCGCTCAGCTCTGATCCAAAACCGGACTCAAATTACTCGGTCGCGTGATCGATTGTCAATCTATTTGTTCTAAAATGTTCATTTGCTACGCCCCTTGCGGGTCTCTTGGCAACTCCGCCACAATCACCTCGACGCCCGTTTCCCGCAGGCCCTTAATGTATTTCGCATCGGTGCCCGAGTCGGTTACGAGCACATCGATGTCTGTCACGGGGCCGACGTAGGCAAAGCTCTGCGTACCAAATTTACTGTGGTCAGCCAACGCGATCCTGGTCTTGGCGGCTCTCGAGATCATCTTCTTGATCTGTGCCTCGGCGTGGTTAGCGGTAGACACTCCATAAGAAAGATCGATCGCGCTCACTCCCAGAATTGCCTTGTCCACCCGAATTTCTGAGAGTGCCCGCAGGGCCCATTCGCCGGAAAAGTAGAACGTGTCCTTCTGCAGATCGCCGCCGGTGCAAAGAACCGTCACGCCCAGGCTTCTTTGCAACTGACAAACGATGGCAGGAGAGTTTGTCACCACGGTCAGCCGATTCCGCTGATTCAAGCCACGGGCGAGCTCATACACCGTTGTGCTTCCCTCAAGAAACAAAGTCTCGCCATCAAGCACCAAGCGTTCCGCCTCGCGCGCGATGGCCTGTTTTTCACTGCTATGGCTGTGCGACAGCGTCTCATAGGAAGGTTGGAAGTTGGTGCTGGACATGCGCGAAACCGCTCCCCCATGAGAACGGACCAGCACACCCGTATGCTCCAACGCTGCCAAGTCTCGCCTCACGGTCGCGGCCGTAACCCCAAGAGCAGCGCATAGGTCGGAGGCGGTAACGGAGCGTTGACTGGAAAGAATCTCTCGAATGCGAAATCTGCGCTCTTCAGCGAGCATGACGTTTGTGCTCTCCCGGATGCCCAGCCTGGTGCGGAATCGGTGGCTCCGCGGCACCAATTGTATTTGGGCTGTGAGCGATTTGTATCATACAATGAGCGTCCGGGGACAACGATCGCTCAGAAACGAACAGACTCATTGACAAAAAGGCAGGGTATCGGTAGATTCGCGCAATCGTAGGGTGACCGCCGCAACCCTACATCGAGTGCACCGACTTGCCCGCCTATGGCAATGAAGACTGAATCGCAGCCCCACCTGACGCGCGCTTTCGGTTTACTTCATGCCACTGCCCTGAACATTTCCAACATGGTTGGAATCGGGCCCTTCATCACGATTCCGCTGATGATGGCTTCCATGGGCGGCCCGCAATCCATGCTGGGCTGGGTGACCGGTGCGCTGATCGTGATTTCCGATGGTCTGATATGGAGCGAACTCGGGGCGGCGCTGCCAGGCTCGGGCGGCAGCTACCATTTTCTTCGTGAGGCCTACGGCCATCAAACTTGGGGCCGTCTGATGGCCTTTCTGTTCATCTGGCAATTCGTTCTGAGTGGTCCTTTGGAGATCGCGTCGGGGATGATCGGATTCGGAAACTATTCCACCTATCTCTGGCCGGGATTAAGTGGTCGAGGCCAGCAATACGTGGCGGTTGGTACGGGCCTTGCTGCTTTATTCCTTTTATGTCGGCAGATGACATTCCTGCGCAAGGTGACCCTCGTTCTTTGGGTGGGTACCGCGCTGGCCATGGTAGCCATCATCGTCACCGGCTTTTTCCACTTCAATGCTCACTTGGCCTTCGATTTTCCTCCAGGAGCAATGGCCTTTAATCGTGGCTTCGTGCTCGGTCTCGGCAGCGCTACTTTGATCGCGGTGTACAACTATCTGGGATATTACGATGTCTGCTACATCGGGGACGAAGTGCAGAATCCTTCCTACGTAGTGCCGCGCTCGATTCTGTATTCGCTCGCCGTCTGCTGTGTGGGGTACCTGGCGCTCCATCTCGCTTTGATCGGGGTTGTGCCTTGGCGGCAAGCAATTCATTCGAACTTCATCGCCTCTGATTTCATGGAGCACCTGTACGGCAGGGGCGCCGCGATCGCAGTAACAATTTTTGTCCTCTGGTCAGCATTTGGTGCCGTGTTCGCGCTTCTTTTGGGTTACTCGCGAATTCCTTATGCGGCGGCCATCGATGGCTATTTCTTCCGTCCGTTTGCGCAACTGCATCCCACGAAAAACTATCCCCAGGTTTCCCTTCTGGTTCTGGGCGCGGTTTCGATCGCACTTGCGTTCCTCAAGCTTGATCAGCTAGTCAGTGCGTTGATCACGACTAGGATCCTGGTGCAATTTCTGGGACAGCTGTTTGCCATTCCTCTCTTGCGGCGAAAGTTTCCGGACAGTGCTCGGCCCTACAAGATGTGGTTTTATCCCGTGCCGATTGTCATTGCTTTCTTCGGGTGGGCCTATGTTTTTCTGACCTCGGGCTGGCTATACATCAAAATCGGTTTGTTGACGCTACTGACCGGCATTCTGGTTTTCTTCATTTGGGCTAAGTGGAAGGCTACCTGGCCGTTCAATCACGAAAGGAATTTATGATTCCGGGTGCTCTTTGCGGTTCACGGCGTCTCAAAGAACTGGCAGGCGAAATCCGTCTGGTGCAGATTGCATGTGTCTTGATAGCCTGCGTGCTGATCCTGCTCGAAGGCGGATTCGGCTCTTCTGACTCGTCTAAGCCTTCTCAGGTGGTCGTTGCCATCGAGGGCCTGTCTGTAGTCGTTCAGCCGGGCGACGGCACCTATGACGTCCGAACAGGGAATGGCGGACACAGCATCTTTCATGCGAGAGTAGCGGCGGAGATCGATCACAAGTGGATCAAGTCGACGGACTATCCGAAACACGAGATAGCTCAATCGAACTTTGAGGATGCTCTCGGACACGGCAGGAAAATTACAGTCACTTCGTCCGGACTTCCGAAGCTCCCCGATCTTGCGTACACACTAGCAATCTACGAGGGAAGAGATTTCGGCGTCATCGAGGCGGCAGTACAAAATCACTCAGACAATCCGGTAACCGTACAAAGTATCCGAAGCGTTGAGGCCGACGGAAGCAAAATCATCGATCTTGGTGGCGCGCAGAGCGCCGACCGGGTTCTCTCCGACAGCTTCAGCGAAGACTGGCCCCCATTGCAGATTTACGATTTAGGGAAAGCTCCTCAGGGCATGCACCGCGCCGTAGGCAGCCAGCTTATCTACAACCGAGAGAGCAAGGAGAGCCTGTTCATGGGGGCTCTCACCTCCAACCGCTTCCTCACGATCATTCATTTGCAAACGCAATCTTCCTCACCGGATGGCCCTGGCATCGTTTCCTACACCGTCGATTCAACCGGAACTACTGAGATACAAGCGACCGATCCCGAATCCGGTCTGCGCGATGGGCCTGCGGAAAACCTCATCGAGTTAAGCGTTCCTCTTTCGGCGAGCGAGTCACTGACTTCAGAGCGCGTGATGTTTTCCGCCGGAAGGGACTACCGCTCGCAACTCGATAACTACGGCAGAGTGATTCGAGAAACGCATCACAGTCGCGTCGGCGCAGACAGTATGCTGGGATGGTGGAGTTGGACGGCCTACTATACAAAAATCACTCAAGGCACCGCGCTTACTAACGCTCAATGGTTGGCCGGGCACCTGGAGGGATTGGGCTACGATTATTTTCACTTCGACCTCGGATACGGATATTCTCGCGGTGAATACGCCACGCCCAATGCCTCGCAATTTCCCCGTGGCATGTGGGAATTAACCCGCCACATTTTCCGCTTGGGGTTGAAGGTTGGCCTTTGGACGGCTCCATTTGAAGCGGGCGAGCGGTCCTGGATATATGAGCACCACAAAGACTGGCTAGTGCACAATGCACATGGCGACCCGATCCCAATTGGAGATGCCGAAGAGGTAAAGGGCGAACGCCTGTTCGTCTTAGATGTTACTCAACCTGATGCTCAGGAATATCTACGTCAGACTTATCGCACGCTGGTCCGCGAATGGGGTGCGCGCTACATCAAGCTCGACTTCATGGACAATACGGCGATCGAGGGGTATTACCATCGCCCGAACACAACGGCACTCGAAGCGCAGCGAATCGGACTGGAGATCATCCGCAAGACTGTCGGCGAGGACGTGCTTCTCGATAAAGATGGGAGTCCGATGTTGAACCCGGTCGGTCTCGTGGATGAGGGCCGTATATCCCAGGATACGGGGCATACGTTTCTTCGTAGCAAGGAAGCTGGGCCGGGCATCGCTGCGCGTTATTACATGCATCGCAACTTTTTCATCACGGACCCGGACGCTTTCACGGTTTCCCGGCAGCTCCTGGAAGAGCGGACAATTGAAGCTCCGGCTACATTGAATGAAGCCCAGGTGTCGATAGCGCTGGCGGCAGTTTCTGGTGGAATGTTCGAAATTGGCGACGACCTCCCAACCCTGGGGAGCGATCCGGAACGCCTGGCGTTGGTCAAGAATCCTGATTTGTTGGCCATGGTAAAGCTGGGTCAGGCTGCCGTGCCTCTGGATCTCATGACCTACACGGATAAGGATGAGCAACCGAGCGTCTTTTTGCTGCGTGAAGATCGCCATCAGTCGATGCTGGCAGTTTTCAACTGGACGGAGCGGCCGAGTTCCCACACTTTCAGTCTTTCCGACTTGAACCTCACTGCAGGGCATTCGTACACCTCAATTGACTCGTTCTCGCCAGATCAGCCGTTGGCGATGACCCGCGAAACGCTCCGCTTGGACAATCAACCCGCACACTCCGTCAAGCTGGTCAAAATCATTGACACTTCAGTCCCGGTGGCCGCGCCTTCGATTGCTTTCCATGTCCCGACTCAGGCGAAAATTGGGGAAGAGATTACGTTCGCCAGCATAGTGTCTAAAGACGGAGTTCCCGCACTCGCTTATCATTGGGACTTCGGCGATGGAGTCGTCGCCGGCGGCGCAATCCTGACTCATGCGTATACTGCAGCCGGAAGCTACACGGTGCGGTTCACGGCTGAGGGCCTTGACGGTAAATCCGCAGAGCAGACATTCTCAATCGCCGTCAGCGGATCGGTGATCCTTCCGCCTCCTCGGCGTTATTCCGAAACGCGCGAGTAGCTCTAAGCATCTGTTTTACGCAAGAATCGTGGAAGACTGCCCGCTTGTGATGACGCCGAAGAATCAGTCAGCCACTATTGCGAGCGTGACGCTCAAGATGGACTTGAACCAAGGCTGACAGGGCTCGGATATAATCTGAGATTCCTCCTTCTATGCGAACCCGGCTTGGCCTGTGGATGGTTCTGATTCTGGCGGCGAACGCGCCCGGCCAAACCGCGCGCCCAAAGCCGGAACCGGGGCAGTCCCGGACTTCGGCAGCTCCAACGTCGCAAGCCCAGGTCTCTCAAACCCAGCTCGCTCTAACTCAGCTCTCTCGAACCCAGGTGCCGCAGTTTGAAGACGTCGCGCCGCAGGCGGGCCTGACCGTCCCGCACATTTCGTCGCCCGACAAGAAATATATTCTCGAATCGATGAGTGGCGGCGTCGGCCTGATCGACTGCGATAACGACGGCAAGCTCGACATCATTACCGTCAACGGCTCGACGGTGGAGCGCTATCGCCGGGGCGGCGATCCCATGATCACGCTCTATCATCAGGATGCGGATTCCGCAGGAAATGAGGTGAAGTTTACCGACATCACCAAGGCGGCGGGTCTCACGCGCAAGGGCTGGGGTATGGGCGTCGCCGTGGCGGATTACGACAACGACGGCCTGCAGGATATTTACGTGACCGGGTACGGAGGGAACGTGCTCTATCACAATCTGGGCAACTGCAAGTTCGAAGACGTCACTGAGAAAGCGGGAGTCGGGGGCGGCGGCTTCAGCACGGGCGCGGCCTGGGCCGATTACGATCGCGACGGGCATGTCGATCTTTTCGTGTCGCGCTATGTGCATGTTGATATGGACAAGCTGCCCGTGTTCGGCAACGATCCGCACTTTTGCCGCTTCAAGGGAGCGCTGGTGCAGTGCGGCCCATGGGGTCTGCCCGGCGAATCAGACTTGCTGTTTCATAACAAGGGCGACGGCACATTCGAGGAAGTTTCCAAAAAAGCCGGGGTCGACGACCCGCATCATTATTATGGCCTGGGCGCGACCTGGGGAGACTACGACAACGACGGGTGGCCCGACCTCTACGTGGCCAATGATGCGGGGCCGAATTTTCTCTACCGCAACAAACACGACGGCACGTTCGAGGACGTCGGCCTGCTTGGCGGTGTCGCCCTGAGCGGCGACGGCATGCAGCAGGGATCGATGGGCGTGGCCTGGGGCGACTATCTGCACGAAGGCCGCCTGTCGGTGCTAGTTACCAATTTCTTCGAGCAGGGCTCGACGCTTTATCACAACCTGGGCAACGACAGCTTCGCGGATGTGAGCGTGCGCGCCAAGATCAATAAGGCAACTTATCCGCTGGTGAGCTGGGGGACGTCGTTTTTTGATATGGATAACGACGGCTGGCTCGATATTTTCATCGCCAGCGGCCACGTTTACCCGCAGGCGGATAACGTTTCAGGAGGTACGCAGTATCGGCAACCGCTGGTGCTGTTTCGCAATCATCGCGACGGAACGTTTGAAGACGTGTCGTCGACTCTGGAGAAGCTGCCCTTGAAATCGAGGCGGGGCGTGGCTTTTGGCGACATCAATAACGATGGCAATGTCGACATGGTGGTGCTCAACGTGGGTGAGCCGCCGTCGCTGCTGCTGAACCACAACGCTAGTCCCAATCATCGCGTGCTGTTCAAGCTTGTGGGGACGAAGAGCAACAAGGCGGCGATTGGCGCGCGGGTCACGGTGAAAGCGGGATCGCTGGTGCAGATGGACGAAGTGCGCGGGGGCGCAAGTTACATTTCACAGAATGATCTGAGACTGCACTTCGGGCTGGCGGCGAATGAAAAGATGCAGGAAGTCAAGATTCGCTGGCCCAACGGCGAAACCGAAACCCTGCGCGACGTTCCGGAGGATTTCATTTATACGATCGTCGAGGGCGCAGGAATTCAGCAGAAGGTGGCGCTGCCGCCTTTGCCGCAGCGCTGAGGCTGCTTCGATTTCCAGTGGGTCAATGAGCGCTATGGGGATGTTTCGCCAACTACGGGCATTCTGCAACTGCCCTCCCGTCCAGAATTGGGCAGGAGGGCTTCCCCGTTGCGGTCAGACCCTCCCGCTACTGCTTGTCGTACACTGCGGTGTATTCGACTTTCTTTCCACTCGGATCGGTTCCGCTCACGGTGACCGTGCGGCTCTTTCCGTCCGCCGATATGACAATTCGACCTGTGGCCGTAACCTTGCCGTCTTTCTTGTTGGTTAACTCGGTCGTGCGGTCGTCAACCTTTTTGTACGACCGTGTGTTTGCACTCGGATCGCCGGTGAGCGGATAGTCTTTCCCGTCGAACTTCCCCGTCCACTCGTTGTGAGAGGGCTTACCCGCGCCATCGGTGCCATCGACCGTGACTTTCACGTTGCCACCCTCGGCCTCGTAGACCACTGTGTTGTTCTTCGGTGCCATAGCGGGAATCTTCGACTTGGCCTCGTTCAGCTTCCAGGTGCCCATGTTTGGGCTGCTGGCAAAGCTCACCGCCGCTGCAATAAAACAGAGTGCCAAAGTCATTCCAATCGCTCTTGTTTTCATGTGTCTCCTGATTGAGAAGCAAATTTTCGATTTGATTGAAGCGGCAGTCATTCTAGTGGTGTGCGGCAAATTCAGCAATTCGTTAGCTTGGCCCCAGGTCGAGGTCGATGAGTGTAATGGCGATTTTGTAACAGCTTAGGAGGGCACGCTGTCGCACGAGCTGCTGAGAAGACCGGACATGTAATCCTTCCGGCGACAAGACCCATCGCCCAGTCAGAGTAATTCTGCGCGCTTCGGTTCAGGGTATCGGTTGAACGATCACGCCGTCGGGACCAGCAATAAAGAGCACAGAGCCATCCGGGGTGGTTGCGAGTGCGTAAAACCCGCCACTGCAACTGCCCGGGGAACAAGTATCCGGAAGCGCCATTGTGGTTCCCAATTGAGGGAACAGTGGTGGGTTTCCGGAAGGGGTCGCCGTCAAATCGAATGTCGCTAAAGTTGGCACGCCCAAATTCGGATCCAGTGTGATGCCGTAAACTCGCGTCCCAGGCGAATTGATAATCTGGCCAACAAGCCCGTTTGTATAACCAAGGAATTGGCCCGCCCCATCCTCTACGCTGCCAAAGTATACGAACTTGTCGCCTACGAAATCGGCCGTGGCTTCCGAGTCTGTCTGTGCACCTTGCTGAGTAAACGTTCCACTAGAGGCCAGGTAATTCGTGCCGCCTAGCGCCACGACGGCGCCGTTTCCGCTCGCCACCGGATCGCAGGTTCCGTCAGTGGACATGAGGGTGAATAAGCGGCTGGACGTTCCAAATGCAAATCCGTTGTCACCTAAGGCAAATTCCACAATGGCGTTGCCGTCATTCGCAATTGCGAAACCGCAGGCTACCGTACCCGATTCAGGAACACTCGGGTTCGCAACCGTCGTGACCTTGGTTTGAGCCAAGCTGACCGGATCCAGTTCGACCATGCTCGTGTCGGTGCTATCTGGCATAACCAGCGCTAGAAGATGGGTACCATCAGGAGAGAGATGAACCCGCTGCAGCCCTGCCATCGAGACTTGCGTTGGAGATCCCCACGCACTCCCGTCGAAGCCATATCGCAACAACTTCGGGTTCGTCGAGTTCCCGCCCGGAAGGAGAACGAACAGCGTCGTCCGCTCCGCGTCGTACTCAATTCCGGCCGTATCAGGGTAAATCAGCGCGTCACCCGAGGGATAAGGAATGGCCGTTGCGGTGAATGCTGGCGGCGAAACGGCAAGCATCGAGGCGCTAAAGCTGATGTTGCCGGAGTTTATAGTCACTGGATAGGAACCGGCAGCCAGCGCCGGATAGGAAGCATGTATCTCCGAATCACTTACGACTGTCAGCGAGCTCGCCGCCGCCGACCCGAAATTGACGCTGGTTGCCCCAGTGAAACCAGCTCCGCGAAGAATGACCGTACCGGCCGTATTGGCTGGCACTACTCGAGGGGTAACCGTATTACCATCCACTCCTGAGGCGACAACGTACGACACCGGAATGGTTTGAGGGCTTCCGGAGAGCTGCCCGGTTTGACAGGTCGCATCATTTAGGCAAACATTGACGGTGATCGATCCACTAAAGCTTCCGACGGAAAGACCTGACGGTATCGCTGGTACCACACTTACCTGACCCGAGTTACCCGTGATGGTCGGGCTGGTGACGGTGAAGAGGCTATTCGGGTTGTTCACTTGAACCGTGACGTAGAGGGTCCCAGTGGTCACGCCCGTGACTGTCCCCGTGATTGTCTGGCTCGATGGAGCTTGAGCGAACGGCGCAGCAGCTTTGAAGGAAATTGTGTTGGTGGAGAATGAGACTGACCCGGATCCGTGCGTTGAAGAGTTGCCCGAGCCGCAGCCCCCCAGAATTCCGGTAATCATGACGACCAGGAGAATCGAAAGCAGCGCACTGGTCCGAAATGATCCCCGCCTCCGTGATGCCCTTCCCCGAGACTTCCCGCGAACGGCCATGTCCGAACACCTCAATTGTTTTTGTTTTGCAGGCAGCACTTGTCAGCCGTGACCAGCGATGCGTGCAGGACGGGCGTACCTACCCCTCGGAATTAGGCAACGTAAGTGCCGGTTTGGTCAGCTTGAGACTAGCCATCTCTTCGCCAATACTGCTCATGCACAAACGCCGATCTGGTCTCCGGAGGCCTAACGCGAGCGGCCCGGTAACCGCGACCTGCTGGCCACGAACGGCCAAAACCCCCGCGAACTAAGCCCCAGATGTTACCAATGAAAAACCGTTATTGTAAAGCGATGGTGAACCGTCGCAAGAAGCGCGAAACTGAAGTGGTTCAGCTCACGCTACACGCAACTGTCGAAATCAGGCCATATCGCTCATTGAGGGGTTTTGAGTGTAATCGGGATTTAACAGCACGAGATATGTTGCTATCATGACTTCCCGCACCTTGATGGCGAGCGCCGGTGCAGCTCGAATTCTCGTCTCTCTCTGTGGGACCGTTGCCGCGGATGACGATTCCGTACACGTCGGCCTTTGTGCAAGGTGGGGAAGTAAGGGAATGGAGTTGAGCGTTGTGGCCTTCGGGTGTAAGATGTCCGCTGTTCTGTGAAAGTCGCGAAGTACTCTCCGTTTTTCTCTTCTAGGGCCCAAGGCATTCGCGAGCGATCAGTCCGAGGAGGGGCCATGTTCAAAGCCGCAGTGAAGGCTGCAGAAGCGACATCTCCGTACAATACATACGACTCGATCCTCGAGAGACCCAGCGGTAGCGATCCCAGCCAGAACGCCTGGCTTACGCTGCAACTGCGGATTAAACTGAAGTTCGCGGACTCCAAGAACACGGTTCCCGGCCTCACCGTCCAGGACAGTACTGGCCGATGGTGCGCCAAGGATTCGGATGGATATCTGTTCCCTCTGCTGGACTGGCCGGCCCACCTGATCGCCAGATTCCAGAGAGAATTCATCATGGCGGCGGAACGGGCTTGGAACTGGCAATTCGTGCTGATCACGCCCAACAATTATTCGGAACTGGACTATCCGAGCGGGAATCTGACCATTCGGCCCAATGTGCTTTGTCTGTTCCGAATGGCCCTGATCGGCTCAAGTGGCGGCTTGTACGATTCATCGTCGGCGGCAGGTCCTCTGCGCCAAGGCGCGCCGCATCGAACCATCAATGTTGTAAATCTCTCACTCGCGACCACGCAAGTGAGCCTGGCTCCCGGAATTCCGCCGGCCCCTCCACAAAAGCCTGCTACCAAGCTCATCCCGCGCGTCGAGGGGCTGTCGTGGCGTTCGAACTCGGACAACTACGACGACAGCGATTTGTTTAATCCTTCGTTCTGGAACAATGACCACAGCATTCTGAGCAACACGGTAGGACACGAAGTGGGTCATGCGCTCGGGCAATGCCACATCATGGGGCTGAAAGGAATTGCCGCTTATAAGCTTGACGGAGCGCAGGCGAATACCCTGCCTGCCTACGGAGTTGGGTCCAGCGATCCGCTTGATGTCCAGAACATCATGGGCGGTGGTTACCGGCTTTACCTGCTCAACTCGGTTTCCTGGCAGGAACGAATTGCTCTGCACACAGGACTTCCAGCCAGCCAGTGGACGCCAACAGGAAACATGGGTATGCCTACGCGAAGAATGGCCGCAGCCCTAACCAACACGGGGCTGGCACCCGCGACCTGGTAGTAGCGCCATTGGCCTGCCGCAAACAATAGGCGAGAGCGGAAATCGCCAGCGACTACGCACGACAACCATCCGCATGAATCCATGATTGTCGTGATCAGCCTTTACACTCATTAAGGTTTAGCCGCCCCGTTCCCCGGAACTTTCGGCGTCAACTTCTTGATCAGAAATTCCTGAAATAGATTAGAGACCGCTGACGAGACAATCCCAATTCCCGCGTTCTCGAACGTCAATCCCGCTCCATTGCGATCTTCCGGCGGATAGTAGAGATTGGAAATTCCGCCCGCCGCCAGGCTTCCCAGCATACTCGAGTAATTGACCTGCCAGCGCCGGTTGTCGCCCTTGCAGATGAATGCATTTGCGATCGCATACAGAAATCGCGATGGCACGCTGCCCGTCCCTTTGTAGAAATATCTCGGGTCTTGTTTCAAAATGGATGGCAGAATCGCGCCGCCGATAAACGTTCCCGAAAGCGTGTCGCCATATCCGGCCCCGAAGCGTTTCGCATACCCTTGTGCGCCTTGCCCATATTCCCGGAAGTGGTTTTGCCACTGCTGCACTCCCGCAGCGCCGCCCACGAATACGAAAGTGAACGGATCGATCACCGTCCTCCAGGCCAGCTTGAATTTTTGCTTCGAATTGAGCGGAGCTGCGTCTGGGATGTAGCTGACATAAAAATTTGGCAGCACGCCCAGCACGCGCTGCTTCTCTTCAAGCTTGAGCTGCTCCTCCGCCACCTCGACCTGCGAGACTCCCACCTCCACGTCTGTGACCGCGGTAGCCACGGCCAGCGCCGTCACCGGGACGACTAGGTTCTCTCCCGCATGCAGGGTTCCAGAAGTTGTTTGCATCGCGAACCCCGCCGACACAATGGTGAGCTGAAAAGCTCCGGGAGCGACCTTGGCAAAAGAGAATTTTCCGTCGCCATCCGTCAGCGCCTCTTGGCTCGTTGGGGGATCTCCGCCCGTCAGTTTCACACGCGCCCCGGCCACGACCGCCCCACTCTGATCAACCACCGCACCGCTGATGCTTCCAAGAACTTGCTGGCTGGGCAGTGGCTCGCTCGCGGGCGCCGCATCGTGCTGTCCGGGATCCGTCACAGGTGTTTGCGTCTGCCCCAGGCAGAACGGCGTCCAACCCAGAGTCACAAGCATTAAAGCGAAGAGTCTCGACTGGAACGGGAAGGCCATGAATTGCTTACTTTATATCCTCTCCCATAGATGCAGCCAAGTCACCAAAGAGTGGTCCAGTCCGCAGCCGCGGCCGACGCTTCCTTCGTGTGACTTCGTGTCTATCGTGGTAAAGGATTTCATCGACGGCCAACTCCGGCGGTTACCGCCTACCCGCAACGCCCAGTTATGAGATAGCCTTTAGATTCGCGTGAAAATCCTTTACGTCTCACAATATTTTCCGCCGGAGATGGGCGCGCCCGCCGCCCGCGCCGCCGAACTCGCCCAGCACTGGGCCGCGGCCGGTCACGAAGTATCCGTGCTGACCGGATTTCCCAATCACCCGACCGGGGTCGTCCCCGCTGAATGGCGCGGCCGTCTACGCCGCCTGGTTTATCACGAACGCATCTTCCCAAGTTCCAATTCGCCCGCGCAGAACGGCAGCGTCGACGTGTTCCGCACCTGGCTCTGGCCCCTGCCCAACCGCAAAGCGCATGAGCGCATGCGCAACTACGCTTCTTTCTGCGTCTCCGCGGCGTTGCGCGGCCTGGCCATCCCGCGTCCGGACGTCATCATCGCTTCGTCGCCGCAACTGCTGGTGGGACTGTCCGGCTGGTGGATCGCCTTCGTTCGCCAAATCCCGTTCGTCTTCGAGGTGCGCGACCTCTGGCCGGAATCGTTAACCGCCGTCGGCATCGGCGATGAAAATTCCCTGTTGCACCGGGCGCTGTCGACAGTGGCGGAGTTTCTATACAAAAGATCGGACCGCATCGTCGTCGTGACCCCGGCCTTCCAAGAACACTTGATGCGCCACTGGCGCGTTCCCGCGGAAAAAATTGCAGTCGTCGAAAACGGCGTCGAGACCGACCTGTTCGTTCCCGCCCCGCCAGCGGCCAACCACGCGCTGCGCCGAGAACTCGCAGTCGAAGGGAAATTCCTGGTCTGCTACATCGGCACCATGGGCATGGCCCACGGGCTCGAAACTCTCCTCGAGGCAGCCCACCAATTGCAGCGCCAGAGTGCGAACGTGCAGTTCCTGCTGGTGGGCGAAGGCGCGGAAAAAGAGCGCATCAAAGGCCTGGCCCAATCCCGCGGATTATCCAACCTGCGTTTTCTCGATCAGCAGCCCCGCGAGAGAATCCCCGCCTTCATTTCCGCTTCCGACGCCTGCCTGGTCCTTCTGAAAAAGACTGACGTTTTCAAGACCGTCATTCCCACCAAAATGCTGGAGTTCATGTCCTGCGCCCGCCCGGTCATTCTCGGAGTGGATGGTCAGGCGCGGCAGATCGTCGAAGATGCCGGAGCTGGGCTGGTCATCGAGCCGGAAAATGCGGCAGCGCTGGTCAACGCCATCACCCAGCTATCCGCGAACCGCGAGCTCGGCACAGCCCTGGGTCAAAAAGGAAGGGAATACATTCTGCGGAATTTTTCTCGCGATTACACTGCTGGAAAATATATCGACGTGCTGCGGAGCCTGTTGCGCCAGCCGCAAGCTGGATGAGTCGTTATCGTCCAGGCTCAAAGCCACGCACAACCCGGTAGAGTGTTTCACATGAAAACGTTCGGAGCCATTCAGATTCGCCCACTTAATCAAGATGACCCGCCGGTCATCGCGGCGGCATTCGCGAGCATCGGTTCGGTCAAACCCGAGGCAAAATATCAGCTGTACTTGGAGCAAGAGGCGGCGGGAAGCCGCACTTGCCTAGTTGCTACCGTCGACGAGGAGTTCGCAGGTTATGTAACCGTCAACTGGCGGCCTACATATCCCGGATTTGCTGAGCTGGAGATTCCTGAGATCCAAGACCTGAATGTGCTTCCCACATTTCGCAGACGTGGTATCGCGAGCCGCTTGCTGGATGTTGCCGAAGCGCAGGCAGCATGCCGTTATTGTGTCGTTGGCATCGGGGTGGGGCTGCATGCTGGGTACAATGCTGCCCAGCGATTGTATGTGTTGCGAGGCTATATTCCAGACGGCCGTGGCGTTACCTACCGAGACCAATATGTTGGGCAGTATGTCCAGGTAATGCTTGACGACGATCTTGTACTGCATCTCACAAAACAATTACGTACCGAGTCTCAGTAGGTGTTCTGTATGCGCCGTGATAACTGGCGTGAAATCGCCATAGCACTCATAACCCCAGTTCAAGGCATCAGCACGGTGCCGGCCGGACGCTTACGATGAGTCCAGGTCCAACCGTCGTCAAAAATTTCTCAACCGAACCGTTCGTCTACGGGTGTACCGCGTAAATCGAAACCGCCGTGGCCATCGCCATCGCCGCTTCAAAGGTCCTGCCCGCCAGCACTTTCCCTCCGCTGATCGGAATGAAAAGAATATCGTCCGCCTGCAGAGTGACGTCCGGAGACTTCGCCTCCAGCATTTTCTTGATTTCAACCTTCGTCTCGATCATCCCCGCCGGCCCCTTGTGAATGATGCGGGCGGCGCCCAGTTTCGCGGTGCGGTTGGCGCCGCCAGCCAAGGCCATCGCCTGCAGCACCGTCAGCGTGCCGTTGTCCACCAGCAAGCCGCTGGGACGGCCCACATCCCCCACCACGTAGATCACCGGCGCCCGCGGGATCGTGATCGTATCGCCCGGCATGATGTCGACATTGCCGCTCAGATCGTCGGCCAGATTTCGGGGCAGATCAATGCGAATCGGATCCTCCTGGTTCCGGCGGATGATGGCGATCTTGCGCGAAGCCGAGGGCGTGAACCCACCTGCCTCGGAGACCACCTCATAGAGTTTATGATCGGCGACATCCGGGTACATGCCGGGCTTCTGTACTTCTCCCAATATCGTGACGGCGGAGGAAGACCCTTCATCCACAAAAATCGTCACATGCGGGCTGCGCACGAATCCGCCGTCCTCCAGCCGCTTCTCGATTAACTTCTGAGCCTCTTCTTGGGTCAAGCCTTCAACGTGGACGTAATCGATCAGGGGAAGATAGACGTCGCCGGCCAGGCTGACTCGCACCTTGCTCGTCAATTCCGGGACGTTATATACGTTCACCTCAATCAAATCTCCCGGACCCAGCTTTACGGTCATGGACTGGTCAGCGGCGTCTTGCGCCGCATCCGGAGCCTTTGCCGGGGCCACACCCGACGCACTCACAGCCGCCTGCGAGACTGGCTGAGCCGCGGGAATCGCCGGAGGAAGTGCCGCGGGAGTTTCTGCCGGTTTCGCGCTTGGGGAAGACTGTGTTCCATCCCCCACTTGCTGCGCTGCTGCGCTGCCGATGACTACCACGAATGCCGCCAGCACCAACACCAAAAAGCGGCCGCAGCGAGTGAAACTTGAAGTGCCCGACTCCATCAGAGGACCCCTGAAGTAATAAGTGAGATTTTGAACAGCAGTTTAGCACAGCAGCGCAGGTTGCGATCCCTCTATTCGCAAGGCTCAGGTTAGTTTTCCACAGGTTTTTTCGCGCCCGGCGATTGAACTCCCACTGGGCTTACTGCTAAAGTCGGAACACCCTCAACGCCAACAGGAAACTATTCACTAAACATCAACCGCGGGTCATCGCTGCAATACTTCTTGGAAGAGGGTGAAGTCGGCATGGGCCAAGGCGCATGTCTGCTCGCCGAAGGTGGCATAGTTGACCGGTATTTTTCTCGGGACGTTTGTTCTGGCGCTCCTGTCAGCCTTCGTGCTGACTCGCTACGTCCGTGACTTCGCCACGGCCCACGGCTGGGTCGCGGTTCCCACGCAAGAGCGTCACCTGCACTCCAGTCCCTTGCCGCGCTTAGGGGGCGTGGCCATTTTCCTTTCCTTTTCCGCCTGCATGGTCATGGCTGCGCTGTGGGCCCTGCATGATCCCCGCATGCACTCCGGCTTTTCCTTGAAGACGTTGCTGACTATCTTTGCCCCGGCGTCGCTCGTCTTTCTGCTCGGTGTGTACGACGACCTCCGAGGCGTCGGCCCTTACTTCAAGTTTTCCGTGCAGGGCGTCGCCGCCACCATGTTGTTCCTGGGTGGTCTGCGGATCGTCAACATCCCGGTGCTGTTCGGCGAGCACAGTCTGCCCTGGTTCGTAGGCTGGGCAGTCACCGTGGTGTGGGTTCTGGCCATCACCAACGCGTTCAACCTGATTGACGGCTTGGATGGTTTGGCCGCCGGATCGGCCTTGTTCTCGACTCTGGTGGCGTTCGTGGTGGCGCTGCTCCATGGGCCTTCCCTGGTCACGGTGATGACCATCGCCCTGGCCGGCGCGATTCTCGGTTTCCTCCGCTTCAACTTCAATCCCGCCACAATTTTTCTGGGGGACTCCGGCAGCCTCTTCATCGGCTTTGTATTGAGCGCGCTGGCCCTCGAAGGAGCGCAAAAGGCTCCCACCATCGTGGCCGTGGCCATCCCGGTAGTTTCTTTCGGGTTGCCCATCCTGGAGACGTCCCTCTCCATCGCCCGCCGCCTCATCAGCGGACGTCCCGTCTTCACCGCCGATCGCGAGCATATTCACCACAAACTGTTGCAGCACGGCATGACGCACCGCCAGGTCGTGATCCTGCTCTACGGCGTCTCTGCGGTTTTTGCCATGCTGAGCCTGTTCCTGCTGTGGCCGACCGGCAGCTCGCTGGGCCTGGTACTTGCGGTCTTAGGTATCGGCATCTGGATTGGCGTGCAGCATCTCGGCTACCTTGAATTTGGAGAGCTGGCCCGCGTCGCCCATCGCACTTTCAACCAGCCGCAGATTTTCGTGAATAACCTCGCCATCCGCCGCGCCACTGAGGAACTCAAAGTCGCGCGCGATTACGATCAGGTTCGCCGCATTCTGACCGCTGCCTTTGGCAGCAACGACTTTGACAGCTTCGAACTCAAGCTCGAGCTGCTTCCCGGAGAACTGGTTCCGTTCGAAACCTCCGATCCCTCTGCGGCACGACGCCCCGGAAACTGTTTCCGGTGGAACAAAGCCGGTGCGCCCAAAGTGCTGGAAGCCGCGACGGTGTGGACCGTCGCGCTCAACTTGTTGAGCTCCGCCAACCGCCGCCGCGGAACCCTCACCGTCTACCGTCTTTATTCGTCGCGAGACTTGCAAATCGACATCAACCTGCTGACCACGGCGTTTCCCACCGCGCTCGCCGACGCCCTCGACCGCACCCTCGCGCACTCCGCGCACGTGATCCCTCTGCCCGAGCAGGACACGTCGCTGATCGCCGCCCAGGCCGGGTAGACGCAATCAGTAAGCCAAGTACCGTGCCCGGCGCGTTCGTGGAAGAGCGGCGCTTAAGCGCCGCGTCAGGCGATCAAAAAAGATGGGGCTTTAGCCCCTGAGGTGATCGACCAAGCGGTCCGTCTTCGTCCCTCGCAAGGCGGGAATCGCTCCTAAGAAATCGAACTCAATCAGATCAAAACAGGGATCGTACAGGGGTTCTGGAAGGTGTTGCTGGCACGCACACTCGCCCCAGCATCGCGCAAAAGAGTTGTGCGCCAAGCCATGGCAGAGAGCTTTCAGGGAAGGGCGGCTGGGTTTACAGTTTCGCGCTGGCGTAAGAGTTGATTTCGCAGTTCAGGCAAATCTCTTCAAAAACAGGTGCTGTCCATTGCATGATTTCCCCCAGTAATCGTCGCGCGAGTGAACCGCGAACGTGTGCTTAGCATAGCCGACCCCCGCAATGAAATCAATACCCGCCTAAGAAAAAACCGGCGCAACCCGTATTCCGCGGGCCTTTTGGCATGAAATCAACAAAATACCTGCAGGATTCTGCACACGCGCCACCCCGCCAGCATTTTCGGCCCCGTTTTCCACACCCGGAACCACTGCTGTCACTTTTTCTCCTTTCGTTCTCTCGTTACCTTCGTTGCACCGTGATGGAAGCGAGGAACAGGTCATCATGTTTCGCAAGACTGTGTATGGCACTACTTTCAAGGACGTTCCCTTTGTTCCTTTGCAGTCCGCCACATTCTGCATCCAATGTGAGCTGATCAGCAGCATCAGCAAGCCCTATTGCCTGGCCTGCGGCAGCCAGGCGCTGCTCGGGCTTTCGCGCGTGCTGGGTGGCTCGCTCCTCCACGAGCAAACCGCGCACCTCATCCTCGACGCCGAACTCAACAATCTCGTCCGCGATCTGCTGCGCACCGTCCCCTATCCTGAAGTTCTGAGCATGCCCGATCATCGCGTGAACGACTACGCCGCCGACCGTTCCTTCGCCGACCAATCCTTTGTCGATCAATCGCGCATGCCTGCGCTCGCGCAGCGCAGCCAGCTGCGCGTCGCCAATGCCGCCCATCCCGTGTCCGGCTTCCGGGCCGTGTCCCCGGGCGATGAAATTGAGATTCATCCCGCGGAACTCGATCTGGAGCCCGCCATCAGCGCCATCACCGAACGCGCCCAGCACTTGACCGGAGCCACCGGAGCCGCGATCGCGCTCCGCGCCGGCGACGAAATTGTCTGCCGCGCCCGCGCCGGACGCACCGCTCCCGATCTCGGAGTCCGCCTGCAGACCGACGCCGGCATCTCCGCCGAAGCCGTCCGCTCCGGCGAAATCATGCTGTGCCACGATGCCGAGCGCAACCCGCGCGTCGACCTGGCCAGCTGCCGCCGCCTCGGAGTCCGCTCCATCCTGGTCTCGCCCCTGCGCCACTACCGCCGCACGCTCGGTGTTTTCGAGGTCCTGTCCTCATCTCCCGGCGCCTTCGACCAGAACGATGTCGCCACGATGCAACTGCTTTCCAGCCTCATGGTCGCCGCCATCTCCCGCATCTCCAGCCTGCACCAGGCCCAAATTCTACGCCGCGCCGCTAAGCCCGACCATGTCTGAGGAGAGTCCTCAGACATAGCCACTAACCCGAGAGTGCCATCGTTCCTGAGCAGACGGAGTTCCCAGAAGCCCGCTTCGGGATAACTTCCGGTTTCCCGACAACCCGCTCGGAGGTTTCATGCACGGTCGCTTTCAGGGGAAAAACGTCCACAACGCCCTCAATAATGATGCCGGGCCAGCGCAAGAGGGAGTTATAATGTGCTTGAACGTGGAGTGAGCGGAGGTGCGCCCATGGCTTCGCCTCGCGAATCCCAAGGTTCAACGAAAGTCGCCGTCCCGGCGCCGATTGAACAGAAATCGCAACGCACGCGGAATTCTACGCGTCCACCCCCAGCCCCCAAGAACGGCCGCGAGTTCGACCCCCAGGTGTTCCTCGACACCATCGGCGAAGGCAGGAAAGCTTTGCTCTTTCCGAAAAAGCAAACCATCTTCGCGCAAGGAGATCCCGCGGACGCAGTGTTTTATCTGCAGACAGGCAACGTAAGACTCACCGTTGTCTCCAAGGACGGCAAGGAAGCCACGATCGGCATATTAAGTGACGGGAGTTTCTTCGGTGAAGGTTCGCTTGCAGGTCAAACTCTCCGCATGGGCTCTGCAACCGCAATGACGGATTGCGCTGTTCTGAGAATTGAGAAAAGGGCCATGGTGGATACGCTTCACAGGGAAAACACTCTTTCCGATCTGTTCGTCGCATTCTTGTTGACGCGGAACATCAGGTACGAAGAGGATCTGGTTGACCAACTTTTTAATTCCAGCGAGAAAAGGCTGGCCCGTGTCCTTCTTATGCTCGCTCATTTTGGCAAGGAAGGGATTCCTGAATCCGTGATTCCGAAGATCAGTCAAGAAACGCTGGCAGAGATGGTGGGCACCACTCGGTCGCGGGTGAGCTTTTTCATGAACCGGTTCAGGACATTGGGATTCATTGACTACGCCGGGGGTGCAGAAGGCGGGTTACAGGTTCACAGTTCACTTCTCAACATCGTTCTCCACGACTAGCGGGCGAGTTGTCATTCCAATTGCGGGACACCGGCTAAACAATGATCCAAGGTGGGCGCCGCGCCCACGGAATCCGATGAAGCAGACGCAGGCTATCCGAGCGACTCCCAAACGCGTAAGATTAGTCTGAAACTTTCCCGTCCAGGTCTCACGGGAACTTTGCACGGCAACGGAACGAAAAACGATGCTGCCTCCACAGACGCGGGACTTGGCTCTGCGACTTCTTGCTTACGAAAACGCTGCGGGCAAAACCTCCGAGCCGACGGAATTCGCGGCCTTTGGCGTCTGTGAGAGGTTGCGCCAGCCCCTAATTAACCTCGCGGGAGTTGCCGGTTTTCGCTCGCTCCTTTCTCGTGCTCTGACGCTGGCCAGGGCGGAAGCTCCCAGTCTTAGCGCAGTACAGGTCGCGGCGGATGGCTCCTTACAGGGTCTAGACGGGCTTCGGCCGCAAGTCGATGCGGACGAAGCTGGGGAGGCAGGAATAATCCTTATCACCCAGTTACTCGGGCTGCTTGTCCGAGTTGTTGGAGAAGCTATTACGTTGCAGCTGGTGACATCTGAAATTCTTCCAGACTTTAGATTCCTCTCGAAGAGCGGTATACCCATCGGCTTTGAAGCGATCCTCAAAGAAGTCGATGATCTCCAAGGCGTCAGTGCGCGTCTCGAGGGACTGGCGGAGCAATATCCGCCCGTCACAGAAGCGCTGAGGACTCTCTCGGGAAACGTCCTAAACACGGCGACGGTATTGGCGGTAGTGGCGGCAATTAAAAGCCCCAAGCCGAACTGAGTACAGAGTTCGCGCTGCATGGAAAAAGAAATCGTGAGCATTCCAGAGTCGCGACATTTGGCCCAACGCCTTCTTACTTACGAAGCCGTTGCGGGCGGGAGTTCCGAGCCAGCGGAGTCTGCGGCTTTTCGCGTCTGTGCGAAGCTGCGCCGGCCCCTGATTACACTCGCGGGAGTGGCCGGTTTTCGCTCGCTCCTTTCTCGTGCTCTGACGCTGGCCAGGGCGGAAGCTCCCAGTCTTAGCGCGGTACAGGTTGCGGCGGATGGCTCCTTAAAAGGTCTAGATGAGCTTGCGTCACAAATTGACAAGGAACAGGCCAGGGACGGAGGAGCCATTCTCATTGCCCAGCTAATCGGGCTGCTCCTCACCTTCATTGGCGAGGGTTTAACGTTGCGGCTGGTTCAGGATGTGTGGCCAGAGGCCGCCTTCGACGGCCGCGTTTCCGAGAAGGAGAGGAAGCTTGAGCGCACAAGATAGAGTGATCATAAAAAAACTGCCGACCGGGGTGCCGGGCCTCGATGAAATCCTGGGCGGCGGTCTCCCGGAGTTTTCTTTTAATATCATCGCGGGCGCCCCGGGAAGCGGCAAGACCACGCTGGCCCACCAAATCGTGTTCGCCAACGCGACGCCCGAGCGCCCGGCGCTCTATTTCACCATCCTCGGCGAACCCGCCATCAAAATGCTGCGATACCAGCAACAGTACACGTTCTTCGACCAGGCCAAGCTAAACACCGCCGTCCGGTTTATCAACTTGAGCCAGGTTGTGTTGGAGAAGGATCTGGACGCGGTCTTAGAGGAAATTACGAAAGAGGTTGAGAAGGCAAGTCCCGGGGTCGTGGTAGTGGACTCCTTTCGCACCGTGGTGCGGAAGGCGCTCGGCGGCACAACCGAAGTGGAACTGCAAGCTTTCATTCAGCGGTTAGCCCTGCTCCTGACGAGTTGGCAAGCCACGACTTTTCTGGTCGGGGAATATGTCGAGGGTGAAATCCGTGACAACCCCGTTTTCACTGTCTCCGATGGCCTCTTTTGGCTTTACCAGGCTGCGGAGCGAAGTTCCATTGTGCGAAAGCTACAGGTCGTGAAACTGCGCGGGCAGGCGTCCGTGCCCGGACTGCACACCTTCCGCATTACCCATGCTGGGCTGCAAGCCTTCTCGCGTACTCTTGGACTGGCCGGACAAGCAAGGAAGATGCCCAGTACACGGCGCCTTTCCGTTGGTATTCCGGAATTGGACAAGATGCTCGGGGGCGGCATTCCCGAGGGAGACAGTGTCCTGGTAGCAGGGGCTTCGGGAACGGGGAAATCGGTTTTGGCAACCCAATTCATTGCTGAGGGCATACGCCAGGGGGATCCGGGAATTGTGGTGGTCTTTGAAGAACGACCGCAAGAGTATGCGGAGCGGGCCGGCAGTTTTGGTCTGGATTTGAAGACGCCGCGAAAAGAGAAGAAACTCGAAATTCTCTACCTCCGTCCGCTGGATCTCTCGGTGGATGAAACCATGCACGAGATTCTCGACGCGGTCGAGAAGATTGGCGCCAAACGCCTGGTGATTGATTCGCTAGCGGGCTTTGAGATGGCCCTAGCTCCCGGCTTCCGCGCGGACTTTCGCGAATCGCTGTATCGGATGATAACCGCGTTGACCGGAGTCGGGGTAACGATTCTAAGCACGGTCGAGATGAACGAGTCTTTTACAGAATTCCCGTTCAGCACCTACTCGATTTCCTTTCTCACCGATGACATTATCCGGCTTCGGTACGTATGCATCGACGGCCAGCTTCGCAAGATCATGGTCGTTATCAAAATGCGCGGTGGCAACCATAGCAAGGACATTCGCGAATATGAAATCACCTCCAAGGGCGTGGTCATCATGGGTGGCCGCCTCACGGAATATCAGGGCCTTATCACCGGAATTCCTGAGCATTTGGACCGATCGGGCAATCATGAAGAGCGCTCACATAAGCCGGAAGCCAAAAGCAAAAGCAAAAGCAAAAGCTAGAAGCAATCTGGCACGAATGTTACGAGCGATAGCATTCACAACGGGGAGTGGGATTTCTGGTCGTCTCACGGGCAAACCAGGAAGTTATGGCGAGCCAGAAATCGGTTTCGGGGAAATTCATTCGGGAGCTGGCCGATTTTCCGGTGAATGCCGTCCCCGCGTCTTTCCGATTTTCTTCCTTGCTTACTTTTCCACAATCCCGGGTTAATATGTAGCCATCGGAAATCGGCCCCTTTCCCATGGCTGTCATGATCGCGCCCTTGCAACCCGTCTCAGCGAATCGTCGCCGCCGCGTGCGGCACAAGATCCAGACGCCGGCCTACGCCAGTTTCAGCGCCGAATCCCAAAGCGCCATGCTCGATCTCCACGAGATCGTCGACATCAGCGAAGACGGCGCTGCCATTCAGTGCCACTCGCCTCTCGCCCTGGAGCGGCGCTTGGACCTGTGCCTCGATCTCGCCGATTGCGACGAACACATTTACACCACCGGCCAGGTGGTCTGGTCGAACTCCTCCGGACGCGCCGGCCTTCGTTTTTCCGAGTTGCCCCCGGACTCTATATCCCGCTTGCGCCAGTGGCTCTTCGTCAACGTGATGTCCGGAGTCGCCCACGGCGAGGCCGACCTGAGCGCTCTGGACGGCAGCAGTCTCGACGGTTCCCGCCCAGAGGTTGCTCCGCGTCCCGACTATACCGACACACTCGCGGCCGTGAGCGCAGTGCAGCGCCAGGTGGAAGCGCTCGGCCGCGATTTCGCGGCGGCTCTGCCCTTGGTTGCCGAGTGCGCTCTGACCCTGGTTCGGGCTTCCGGAGCCGCCATTGCCCTCGCCGACGCCGATCCGGATTTCATGGTCTGCCGCGCCAGTTCCGGCCCAGACGCCCCCCCAATCGGCGCGCGTTTGCAAGTGGGGTCCGGTTTCTCCGGAGAATGCGTCAAGACCGGAATGCCGCTGCGCTGTGATGATGCCGAACTCGACGATCGGGTGGATCGCGAGAGCTGCCGCGCCCTGGGCATTCGCTCCATCCTCGCGGCTCCCGTGCTCGCCGGCGAGAAATCGATTGGCATCCTCGAGGTTTTCTCCGTTCTGCCTGACGCGTTTTCTGATACCGACAGCGCAGTGCTGCAGCGCCTCGCGCAGACTGTGCTTGCCGCCATCAACCGCGCCGCTCGGGCCGAGGACCTGCCGCCGCTCGGCGCCGCCGACGCCGCAAAAGCTGCGCCCTCGCCAGGAAGCGTGCTTTTCGCTTCCGCGCCTGACGATCCCAGGACAATTCAAAGTCTTGAAGCGAAGCACTCCGCCGGCATCAGCCTGCCGCTCTCGCATCTGATTCTTCTATACTTCGCCGCCGCCTCAATCTTCCTGGTTCTTGGCGACCTCCTGGCTCCAGAGATTCAGGCCAAGCTTCAAGAGCGCGGCCATGGGCACATGCAGACCGTGCTAGCCTCCTCCAAGCCCCCGGCGTCGGAACATTCCTCGCCGGCTGTTTCATCCGCTCCGGCAGTCGAGACCGCATCCTTCGAGCAACTTCGCCAGATGGCAGAAAACGGCAACCCCGCCGCCGAGAATGCTTTGGGCCTGCGCTACGCCACCGGCGATGGCGTGAAATTAGACGAGGCCCAGGCGGTTCGCTGGTTTACCCGAGCGGCCGAGCAGGGCAACGTCGCCGCCCAGTCCAAGCTGGGAGCCATTTATTTTGGCGGGCGCGGCGTCCCTCAGGATTTGAACCGGGCATACTTCTGGATGTTGTTAGCGCGCGCCAGTGGCGACGCCACCAGCAAGACGCTCGCGCCCTCTGTCACAGCGCGTTTAACGCGCTCCGAGGCTAATCACATCGAACAGCAAGCCGACGCCTGGCTCCAGCAAAACATGGCAAACTGGAAGCCCGCCGCCGCCCACTAAAGCGCTTTTGGGTGGCGCAGCGCTTTCAGCGCTGCGATGAGCTTTTCTTTCTGTATGGAGCTTTAGCCCCCGATGTATCTCCCAACGTATGGCGCTAGAATATCCATAGAGGTTTTCCGTGCCCTCCCTCCGCGACATCCTCGACCGCAAAGTTCGCGAAGCCGACCCCTCCCTCTACGAAAAACTTGCCAACGACCGCGTCCGCTGCTTTTCCTGCGGTCACTGCTGCCCCATTCCGGAAGGCCAGCCCGGCGTCTGCAAAGTCCGCTACAACCGCGGCGGCACGCTCTACGTTCCCTGGGGATACACCGCTGGCATGCAGTGCGATCCCATCGAAAAGAAGCCTTTCTTCCACGCGCATCCCGGCGCGCTCGCCTACAGTTTCGGCATGCTGGGCTGCGATCTCCACTGCGGCTACTGTCAGAACTGGGTCACCTCGCAAGCTCTGCGCGATCCCAACGCTATCTCGCCGCCGCTCGAAGCGTCGCCTGAAATTCTCGTCCGCGACGCCCTCGACCAAGGCGCGAAAGTTTTAGTCAGCACCTACAATGAGCCGCTCATCACCAGCGAGTGGGCCGTCGCCGTATTCAAAGAGGCCAAAGCCGCAGGCCTGCTCACCGGATTCGTTTCCAACGGCAACGCCACGCCGCAAGTTCTCGAATACCTGCGTCCCCATCTCGATCTCTACAAAGTCGACCTCAAGAGTTTCGACGATCGCCACTACCACGAACTCGGCGGACGCCTCGCCCCCATCCTCGACAGCATCCGCCGCATTCATGCCATGGGATTGTGGCTCGAAATCGTAACGCTGCTCATCCCCGGCTTCAACGACTCCGCCGACGAACTGCGCCGCCTGACCGAATTTATCGCCGGCATCTCGCCTGACATTCCCTGGCACGTAACCGCGTTTCATGCTGACTACAAAATGCAAGGAGACGATCAGCGTGACACTTCCGTCGAAGATCTTTTGCGCGCCGCCGAAATCGGCGAAGCCGCCGGACTGCGTTACATCTACGCCGGCAACCTCCCCGGCATGGTCGGCCCCTGGGAAGACACCCGCTGTCCGCAGTGCCACGAAACTCTGATCCGCCGCTACGGATACCACATCGAAGATTACCGCCTCACCCCCGAAGGCCGCTGCCCCGCTTGCTCCTGCCAGATCCCCGGCCGCTGGGCCGCAAAATTCGACGGCCAGATCACCTCCCGTCCTTTCCTGCCACAAAAACGCTCCCGTTTATTTACAATCACAAGTCGTTAGGTACTGATTATGTGGGGACGGACGCATTCGTCCGTCCGCCGGGCGAAACCCGGCATGTAGCCATGAGACGATTTTCTTGGACTATCGGACTGGGCGCGGTCGGTCTCCTTCTCGGAGGGAAGTCGATGCACACTTCGAGCGGCGTGTGGTGGGCTGTGTTCGGCACGATCTGGGCTGCAAGCGTCGGGTACGCTCTAGGAACCATCTTCGATCAAAAGCAACCGACAAGATGGCTCGCCGTATATTGGGCGGCCGCGCTGGGGCTGGTCGGCCCCTTTTTAGGCCTTCTCATAGGCGCCGGGTTGCAGCCCTATCCCACCGCCGCTCAGCGAGCCGTAGCTGCAAGCAGCGGCGCTCTGGCCGGCATTCTCTTTGGGCTGCTGGTTGGAACCACGCAGTTAAAGCGACTCCGCCGAAGATCGCAGTCGTCACGAGAGGATGTTATCCATTGAAGCGAACGGCAACGCGCCAACGGACGCCAGCGGCAAGAGCTTCATGTGGCAGGTGCCGAGTGCCCCATTTCCCGCGCGTTCTTGGCGCGAGAAGTGAGGGTTTTCTATACATCATCGCGCTAACGACCCTGCTCCTCCTCCCGTCCTGTTCTCCGCGCGACTTCCTCACGCGCCGTCTCGCCGCCGACCTCATCTCCGCCTCCGGCACCTTCAAGACGCCGCAGCAGTTTGTCCTGCAGACCGGAGTCGTTTCCAACAAAGATTTTGTCTCGTCCGAATATCTCGTCCTGCAACATCACGGCTGGATTTCAGCGACCACGGCCCCATGTTCTCCCGGCCTCGTCCCACCGCCCTGCTGGGACGTTCTCCTGACTCCCGCTGGCGTTGACACAGTCCGAGCCCTGATTCCCGCCGACGCCGTCACCCGGCCGGCCCTCTCCATCCCCGTCGCCAATAGGGAACTCGTCGGCGTCACCGGCATCAGCAAGCAGGGCAGCCTGGCCGACGTCGACTTCACCTGGCGATGGCTCCCGCTCAACGAAATCGGCGCCACTCTATACTCCCGCGACCTGCAATACAACTCGACCGTCGGATTTCGCGACTACGATGACGGCTGGCGCGTCCTCGCGGTTCATAGCGCTCCTCACACCGGCCAGACGCTGGACGACGCTCTGAAAAACGCCGAGCCCGCCCAGTGATACGGCCTTGGATTGAATCCGGAGTGACGTGGTTTGAGAAGTGGCTTACCCCGCGCCGCCTTCGGGCGCAGGCCATCGTCCTCGCACTTTGCCTGTGGGGAGTCTGTGCCGTCGACTTCGCCACGCCCGGCCCGTTCGATCGCGCGGGCAATATCAAATTCCAGGACTTTCTTCCGCTCTACGTCTCCGCCCAACTGATCACGCAGGGCCGCGCAACCGAACTCTACAATCAGCAAGCCACGGCCGACGCGATGCAGACGTTGATTCCCCCCCTGACCAACCGTGAGCCAGCCCGCCGGGTTTTGCCTAATCCGGTTCTGCGTAATCTGGTTCTGCCCAATCTCTACGGTCCGCAGGTTGGACTGTTCTTCGTTCCGCTGGTCCGTTTTTCATTTCCCGTCGCCGCGCGAGTCTGGGTTGTGGCAAGCCTGCTCATATTTTTCACGTCAGTCTATCTCGTCTGGGAGTCTTGCCCCGCTCTGCTCTCGCATTTCGGAATGGTCGCGATCAGCGCGCTCGCCTTCCCCCCGCTGTTTCATTTGGTGGTGCGCTGCCAACTGTCTGCGCTCGTGCTAGCGTGCTTCACGGCCGCATTTCTAGCCTTCCGCGCCGATAGCAGCTGGCTGGCGGGAATTGCCCTCGGATTTCTAGTCTTCAAGCCACAGTTCCTGGTTGCCATCCCGCTGGTCTTCCTCCTGTCTCATGCCTGGAAGCCGCTCGCCGGGCTCATCGTCGGGTCCAGCGCGCAACTCGCACTCGCGCGCATCTATTTCGGCCCCACCGTCATGCATGCATACTTCGACACGATGTGGCACATGTCGCGCGTGATCGACGCCGCCGAACTCAGCCTCGCTCCCATCCAGATGCATTCCCTGCGCTCGTTCTGGACGCTGCTAATCCCCTGGCCTGAAGCCGGGCTCGGCCTCTACATTCTGAGTTCCATCGCGGTGGTCGTCACGGCCGCGGCCGTCTGGAAATCTTCGTCTCCTCTCGCGCTCCGCTTCTCCGCTCTGACCGCCGCCGCAGTCCTGGTCAACCCGCATCTTTTCGTCTATGACCTCGTCGTCCTCGCGCCTGCCCTGCTGCTCCTCACGGACTGGACTCTCACTAACGCGGACCATCCGTCCTCCCCCACGCTGCGCCTGCTCACCTACCTCGCATTCGTCCTGCCCCTGTTCGGCCCGCTGTCCCGCTGGACGCACGTTCAGCTCTCGGTCCCCGTCTTCTTCGTGCTGCTGTGGATGCTCTGGCGAAATTCCGCAACTCCAAGTCACAAACTTGCCACGAACGAATCCCCCGTTGTATAACCCTTCTTCCTGCCGGGGACCCATGCGAATCCACAAAACTGCTTTCGTTGTCGCCACGATTGCGAGTTGTGCGTTGACCGCAACAGCTCAAAGCAAACCCAAGCTCACGCTTGACGAATTCTTCAACTCCGTCGACTTCAACGCCCTAGAGATTTCCCCCGACGGCAACTCGGTTGTTATCGGCACCGAGCGCGCCGACTGGGACCAGCAAATCTTCCGCAAAGACCTGTGGCTCTGGCGCAACGAAAATAAGAGCGCTGAAAATAAGAACGACGAAAATAAGAGCGACGACGGCAAGTCCGGCTCTCTGATCCAGCTCACCCAATCCGGTCACGATTCCGAGCCGAAATGGTCGCCCGACGGCCGCTGGATCGCCTTTCTCTCTGAGCGTAAAACTTCCACCGAAAAATCCGGCGACTCCGACTCCGACTCGAAAGACAAAGACGACGAAACCACCCAGCTCTACCTCATCTCCCCCACCGGCGGCGAGGCCTTTCCCGTGACTCAGGGATCAGAAGACGTCCACGCCTTCTCTTGGTCCGCCAACTCCCAAACCCTCTATTTCGCCACGCGCCAGCCCTGGTCCAAAACGCAGAAAGACCAGTACAAAAAAGACTGGAAAGACGTCGTGCAGTATCGCACCGCCGAGCGCGGCGACACCATCTTCTCGCTCGACTTGCCCGCAGCTCTGGCCCGCCATGCCGCCACAACCGCCGAGACCAGCGCCGAAAAAACTGAAAAAGATGAGGACGCCACCCCGGGCGCCGTAGCCCTGGCCACCATCCCGCTGCGCGTCGATCAGATCTTCATTTCGCCCAACGGCAGCCAACTGGGAATCCTCACCAACTCCATCAACCAGCGCCAGGAAAAAGACGACGACGTCGAAATCTACACGCTCGCTCTCTTGGTCTCCCGCAGGTCTATGGACTCGGCTGGCAACCCCGATCCCGATCATCCCAATCCCATCCGCGTCACCCACAATCACGCGGTAGAAACCAGCCCGCGCTGGGCGAGCGACAACCGCCACATCTTCTTCACCGTCGAAGAAGGAGACGTCTCCGGCCCCTACCGCGACCTGCAGCCGCATCTTTACTGGGTCGATGCTGTGCCGCTCGTCCCCAAATCCGCCGCGGTTGGGCATGATCCAGCAGAGCACGACTCTACCGAGCAATGGAGCAAAGATTTCATCGGCCCCATCCAGCACTATGTCGTCGCCGGATCAAACGACAAAGACAAAGACAAAGACAAAGACAAAGACAAAGACAACGTACTCGCCTCCGCCCGCCTGGGCACCGAAGTCCAAATCTATTCCGCCGCCAGGCCCGCCGAATCGCTGCACCGCCTCAGCGCATGGCCCGGCACCTACGCCCGCATCGCCACCGCCGCGCACTCGTCAAAAATCGCCTTCGTTTACTCTGCGCTCGGAAAGCCCGCAGAAATCTATCTCGCCGACAGCGCCGCCACCTTCGATCAAGCCCGCCCCATCACGCAATTCAACAAGCTCTTCACCGAACGCGAACTTCCCCAAGGCAAGCCCTACCAATGGAAGGCCGACGACGGCACCACCGTCGAAGGCATGCTGATCTATCCTCCTGGCAAATTTGAAACCAAGCACCTGCCCATGCTGACCTTCATTCACGGCGGTCCCGCCGACGCCGACGGCAATCAGTTCGAGGCCGACTGGTACCAGTGGTCCGCCCTCGCCGCCACCAACGGATGGCTCGTCTTCGAGCCCAACTACCGCGGTTCCACCGGATACGGCGACAAGTTCCTCCAGCAGATCGTTCCCCAAATCGTCTCCCGCCCCGGCAAAGACATTCTCGGAGGCGTCGACGCCCTCATCAAAGATGGCATCGCCGACCCCGACCACCTCACCATCGGCGGCTACAGCTACGGCGGATACATGACCAACTGGCTCATCACCCAGACCACGCGCTTCAAAGCCGCCGTCACCGGCGCGGGCGCCGTCGAGCACGTCGGCAACTGGGGCAACGACGACACCAACGCCGACGACGCCTACGTCCTCGGCGGACGCCCCTGGGAAGCCCCCCAGCGCTATCACGACGAGGCCGCGATTTTCCAGATCAACAAAGTCCGCACCCCCACCCACATGGTCGCCGGCGCCGACGACATCAGAGTCGCAGTCTTAGAAGACTATCTGCTGGAGCACGCCCTCTATTCGCTAGGCATCCCGAATAAGCTGTTAATCTTCCCCGGCGAAGGCCACAGCCTCGCCAAAAATCCCTGGCATGGAAAGATAAAAGTCCGCGAAGAATTAAAGTGGCTGCAAAAATACGGCGGCCCCGCCGGGAACTGATCGCAACTCACCAAAGCTTGTCATCCTGAGGCCCGCGCTTTTTGCGGGCCGAAGGACCTATGCAATCGCTGCGAATGCATAGGTCCTTCGCTTCGCCTAGGATGACAAGCTCGGGTAAGGGCCGCTGGCCCACCCGAGCCCGCACCACCACCGAATCGGCTGCCCCACGCCCCCGGATCCCGCATGTGCGAACCCTTGATGCCGACAGCACGAATTCCTATCCGTCGAACACCGCGACGGATGGGACAGCCTTGGTCGTGGTGGTGCGAGGCGATTCGGACGCGGCGGGAGCGAACGTGGAAGAGCGGCCCTTTGAGGGCCGCGTTGCGCGATGCGGAAAATGGCGCGGCCTTTAGGCCTTGTGTACCGGTCTGGAAACGACCCCGATCCCACAGGGGCTAAAGCCCTGTTCGCTGGAGAGGCCCTTCGTTCGCGGCCCTGAAGGGCCGCTCTTCCACGGGACTATCCACAGCACGGGGCTGTCCACGGCACGGAATTATCCAAGGAGCGGGATTATCCGGGGCAGGTTTTCATTCGCTCCGTATCTCCTCAGTGGGCCGCGCCGGGCGTCCGGGCCGTCCCCGGCTGTGTTTATCCTTGCCTCAGCCGGGTCCCATCAGCGATGATTTCGAGGCCGCGACGGAACCGGTTTTCAGCCGTCTAAGCGCCGAGGTGCACGCCCGATGAGCCCAACCAAGCCGCTGCTGCTGGCCGCGATCGTCCTCGTGTCTTCCGCCGCGTTTCTCGCATCCACGCCGCCGCCGGCTTCGGCGCCGGAGTACACCAGCGATGCGCAGCTCAAGCTTCCTGAGAACTATCGCCAGTGGGTGTACCTGACGACCGGGTTCGACATGAGTTACAACCCATCGCTGGCGATGGGCCACCACATGTTCGACAACGTCTTCGTCAACCCTGAGTCCTACAAGGCATTCGTCGAGACGGGAACCTGGCCCGACAAAACGACACTCGTCCTCGAAGGGCGCATGGGCGAAAGCAAAGGCTCGATCAACCAGAACGGCAACTATCAGGGCACCGAAATCATGGGGCTGGAGGTGCACGTAAAGGACGAGGCGAGCTTTCCAGGGAAGTGGGCCTTCTTCATTTTCGGCGATGCGAAAACCGCCAAGATGGTCCCAACGGGCATGGACTGTTACAGTTGCCACGCCGCGCATGCCGCCGTGGACACGACGTTCGTCCAGTTCTATCCCACGCTGTTGCCGATCGCGAAGAGCAAGGGCACGCTCAGCGATTCCTATGTGAAGGAGAGCGCGACGGCGCAGAAGTAGGCAGTCGTGCTCTCACAATGCAACGCATCGGCGGAGTTGTGCCGCCTCAGGAAGCCGCGCCTTCCCGGTTTCAAACTCCATTGGAAAACGCAATGATGGCGCTTGATGCAAATCGGGAAGGGCACGAGTTCCACTCGTGCCGAAATCGGGCGAATATTTGGAACAGGCTTTAGCCGCTGAGGTATGCTGGCAATAGCATGGGAACCAAACAAGAGAAAGTACAATCCGAGACGCGGTCCGTTGCGGAGCGATCCCGGCAATCGTCGGCTGATGCGGACGACTCAGAGGAAAGCGTCGCAGAGTTCCGCGGATTATCGGGACAAGGCTACTCGCGAGGCGAGCGCGTCGATCGCGAAGAAATCCATGAGCGCAAGTAGTCTTGCGGTCCTCAGCGGCTAAAGCCGATTTTATTTTGTGGATCGGTATCGGCACGACTGGAAGTCGTGCCCTTCCCGGTTTGCTCCCGTAGCTCGCAGCTACTTCGCCGCAACCTTCACGCCATGCGACGAAGCCGCATAGCGCGCGATCCCTCGATACAGCGCTTCGGCGATCTGCTCGCGGTAGCCGTCGCTGCGCAGTTTCTGCTCGTCGGTGGGACTCGATACGAACGAAACTTCCGCCAGAATTCCCGGCATCGCGCTTTCGGTGAGGACGACGAATCCGGCTTCCTTGATGCCCCGGTCGCGCAGGCCGGGGTTTTCGGCGGAGAGCGTGCTGTACAGCGACCGCTGCACGCTGGTCGCCAGGCGCCGCGATTGCTCGATGCGCTCATGCAAGTCCGCGGGCGAAAGCGTCGTGGTCACGGCCGGCTTCGCTGGCTTTGCGCTCTGGTGCGTATCCACATCTTTCGATCCCGGCGCGGAGAAGAAATTCGTGTAGTAAGTTTCCATGCCGCGCGCCGAGGGCAGGTCGCTGTAGTTGGCGTGCACGGAAACGAATAAATCCGCCTGCGACTGGTTGGCGATGCTGGCGCGCTCGTCGAGCGTGATGTAGTTGTCGTCGGGACGAGTGTAGATCACTTCCATACCCAGGCGGCTTTCGAGCAGCTTGCCCAGACGCTGGGAGATTTCAAGCACCAGATCTTTTTCGAGCAATCCGCGGCGGCCAACCGTGCCGAGGTCCCAGCCGCCGTGGCCGGCGTCAACCACGATGCGCATCTTGGGCACACGCGCCCGCAGTTGAATATCTTCTTTCGTCGGCGGGGGCACCACGATCGCCAGCTTGCTCTTTTCCGTGTCGGCGGCGTTCGGGAACAAGTTCACCGCCCCTCTGGGAGTCGCGCCGATCTTGCGTACTTCGACGACCAGCCGGTAAGGATTCGGTTCAAGACTCACTGAAAAGGTGGAGTCGGCCTTGGTCTGCAGAACAATGCGCGTCATGCCCGCGACGGGCTGAGCGACGCGGATGCGGCTCACAAACGCGTCGCCCACCTCGACGGATTTTCCGACCAGCTCGGGAGCGAGTTGGGTATCGCGCAAATCGAAATAGATGCGGTCGGGTCCGGCCAGGCGATGTGCCTCATACTGCACCTGATCTTCCAAGTCGAGGACCACCGTGCTGGAATCGGACGAGGACCAGTGCCGGATTCCGCTGACCTTAGGAAACTTCGACAACTCCTGCGGAGTCGCCGGTACGCTGTCGGCCTCGCCCGCGTCGGAAGCGGCGTCCGCGGCTGCATTCGCGGGACTCGCGCCCGCGGGCACGGCCGGCACCGGAGCAGCCGGCGGTTGGTTCGCCGCGCTAGTGCTGGACGGCTTGACCGGCATTTTCTCGGTGCGAAGCGTTGCGTTGCCCAACTGCGTGGTCTTGAACAACCAGACTCCGCCGGCAAACGCCGCGCAGATTACGATGAACACGAGCAGAATCAGCAATACCGGGCGGCGGCTCGCGAGTTCGGGTTGCAGCAGATTGAGTTCGGGCGCGGTGGGCGTTTCGGCCCCGGCGGCTTTTTCGAGCTGGAGAGGCTTCTCCGCGGGCTGTTCGAAAATCGCGGGTTTGTTTAGGACCGCCGACGCTGGAGCCGAGCTGACCTGCGGGGCGGCCGGCTTCTTATCCGCCACTGGGGCGGCTGGGCCACGAACAACCGGGGCGGCGGCGCCTGTCGGCGCCAGCGCCGGCGGAACCTTTACAGACGGGGTGACTACAGTCGAAGCGACGACGGGCCGAGCGACAACAGCCGGCGGCGCGACGCGCGCAACTTTCGGTGGTTCGACCGGAGGCGCTGGCGCCGGACGCGGAGGTGTTTCCAGCTTTGTCGCCGCAGCCTGCGCGGACTCGGCGAAACGATCTTCATCCTCAGGCTTGAGCGCTCCCAGCACCAATTCGGCGAGCAGGCTCAGGTTGCGGACGTCGCTGTCGTTGAAGGCGAAAGGCCACGCGGAAAATGCCTCGAGCAGACCAATTACGCGCCGCCGGCCGCACAGCGGTACGGCGACCATCGAGCGCGCGCCCAGCTTGCGGCAGGCCTGCAGGTTCACGCGGGGATCGGTCTCGGTGTCGTCGCACATCACGATCTGCGCGGAACGGAAACAGGCTCCGGAGAAAGCAGAATCGCGGTCAATGCGTGCCCCGACGTCGGGCCGGACTTCACCTGCGGCGGCCCGCAACACGATCTCGTTGTTTTCCGCCAGGGCGATGGCGAGTCCATCGGCGCCGGTGATGGCTACCGCGCGCTCGGCGACCAGTTGCAGCACTTCGTCGAGTACGAACTGCTCTTCCGGATCAAACTCTGCGATCAGAGCGACCAGACTGCCGGTATCGAAACCCTCTTGCCGCGCGGCCAGAGCTTTGCGGCGCCGAACTTGATCGTGCAGGGCCGCGAAGGCCAGCAGCGCCTGCAGCGCGTCGTGTTGCGATGGCGGTTTCTGATTGGGCGCCGGATGCGCAGCCGAGCTATTCGGAGAATGATCTGAACCTGCGGAAGCGGTCTGCTCCCGCGGCCACGGAGGCACACTGGCACCGGCAAACGAAGTAGTCACTTCACGATCCGGGTTCGTGGGGGAAGTCGCCATTAGGGACAGTTCACTTTTAAGTTATCGGGCTTTCACCGGAGTTGCAATTACCTGGACATGACCCTTCGGGCATGTACTTTGGTGAGCGTCCTCCACGGGCTACCAGAACGTACTCGCAGAGGCGTGCTGGCATTGCGTCTCTTCATTTCTGGAATGCTGCCGGCCGACTGTAGCAAGCTATGTCTCTACGATTGGATGTCCCCGGGATGTGCTGCGCACCATCTTAGTTACTAAGACAGTGCGTGCTGGCGGGGATAAGATCCGTGGGATAGGGTCCGGACCGACCCGGTTCTCCGGCGGTGCAGCATTATGAACGCAGGAACATCTCCCGCGCGACAAGCCAGGGCGAAGCTCCGGCACGAACTCCGCACTCTGACCTATGTCACGCTTGACCAGAACGGCGGCATCGTGCGCAACCTGAGTCACGAGGGCGTGGGAGTACAGACGGTCGCACCGGTTCGTCCGCGCCAGCAGTTGCAGGTGCGCTTCGAGTTGCGTTATCCGCAGCTGCGCGTGGAAACTCGCGGCGAAGTCATGTGGGCGACGGCGTCGGGCCAGTGCGGGATTCGCTTCCTCGACCTGTCTCCGCAGATGATGCACCAGATCAACGAATGGATTTTTGGCAGCCTGCTGAAAGCCACTGCGCTGCATGCGGGACGGACGGTGTCCATGTTTTCCGGGACTCCGTTTGGCGAGGCTGTGCTGGCCGAGTCGCTGACCTTGCCTGCGTGCGCGGAGCATGACGAAGACGAGGACGAAGACGACGGGCTGATGGTTTCCGCAACGCCGCTAAAGGTCATCGAGTTGCCAGTGCGGCCTGGTCCCCTGCAGGTGTCTCCGATGCGCGATGAAGCTACCGAGATCGTGCCGAGCCAGTGTTCGGAAAATCAGCGTTGGGAAGATCAGCCGCTAGAGAGTCAGCCGTCAGAAGGTCAGCTGCGTGCCGATCAGCCGCCAGAATTGGACTGGCTGTCGCGGCCGCTTTCCGGCCGCAGCCTCATCTGGACGATCAACATTCTTGTGGCGCTGGCGGCTCTGCTGCTGGTTGTGCTGGTCTTTCTCTCGGTCACTGGGGAACCTCCGCGATGGCCGCTGCCTATGATGGGCGGGGCCGCGCTGTTTGTGGCCGCCCTGTATGGGGGATTCTTTCACCTGTTTGGGGGATCAAGCCCCGGTGCACGACTGGCCCGCTTGGTGAGATCGGATTCGGAAGAGGAAGAGGAGTTCCGAGGAGCCCGCTTCCGATGAGGCTGTTTAACCCCAGCGGCTAAAGCCGCGGTTCTTCGAGGCACATCGCGGCGCCGCAGGCCGCGCCCTTTCAAGAGCTGTTTTTCTAGTTTGCGAAATATTGCTGTGCCAGCCAAAGCTGCAGCGTGCGCTGCTGTTGGGGCGCAAGCTTCACGAAGCGGATGCCCAGATTTCCCCGCCTGTCTTGCCACGCGATCTCCGCCCGGGCCTTCAAGCCCGAGCGTGCGCCGGGCAATGCGAACGAGACGTGCAAGTCATTCGCCGGCTCGACCGGATCGTTGGTGTGAATCTGGATTCCGCCCTGACTCACGTTGACCAGGAACGCGTCCATCGGTTTCTGGCCCTTGCAATTCAGCGACACGGGCACTTCGAGACCGGCGCGATGATAGCGCAGGCGTCCGTCGAGAATCATGCTGCGCGCCGCGGAGAGCGTGCGCACGGCCTGTTCCACGGAAATTGGTTTCTCAAAGGCAAACAGCGCGCCCGTCTGATCGAGACTCTGGGTAGACTGCGGTCCACCCATAATGACCAGCGGGACCGGTCGTGGGGTTTGCAAGCTTCGCAGCTCGCGCAGGAATTGCGCGCTGCCGTTCAGATCGCAGTCCACGATGAGGGCATCGATTTTGGATTTGCTGAGCCGGGAGAAGGCCCGCTCGGGTTCGTTTTCGACGGAAACGTCCATGTGAAGACCGCCGAGGATGCATTCCAGAACACTGACTTCCTGCCAGTCGCGCGAAACCACCATCGAGGAAAGTGTCATGCTTCAACTCTAGACAGGTCCGTAACGGGGACGTAGATAACCAACGTAACGCGGGGCGTTCGGCTGCTGCCAGTGCCATCCACCAAACCAACCCGATGCATGGCAAAATCGATCACCATCTACAAAATGCGTGACCAACAGGACTGGTCGCTCACTGGCTACGCAGAATTTCGGTGGGGTCTGTGCGCAGCGCGCGAAGCACGGCAGGCAGTGTGGCAACGAGCGCGCTGAGCAGCATGGCACACGTCGGCAAAGCGATCAGATCCGCGTCGGTTGCTTTGACCTGGTAGAGAAGCGACTGAACATAGCGCGCCGCGCCGAATCCGAGCGCGACGCCCGCGCAGCCTCCAAGCGCGATCATCTGGAAGACATCGAGAGTCACAATGCGCACGATGCCAGCACGAGTCGAGCCAATCGCCATGCGGATACCGATCTCGCGCCGGCGTTGCAGGACAGAGTAGTTGAGGACAGCGTAGAGTCCGATGCCGGCGAGGAGCAGCGCGACCGCGGCAAAGAAAGCGGCGAGCATGGCGATCAGACGCTCGCGAATGGTCTGGTCGCGGACAAGATCGAGCTGCGTGGTGATGTTGGAAACGCGAAGGCCGTTGTGGCTCTGCGCGATGAGTTGGCGGAGGGAATCGGCGAGGGCAAGCGGGTTCTGGGCGGTGTGAATGGTGAAGGTGGCGAAGTCGACGACACTGGGGGCGGATTTGTCGTTGATTTCGGCGAAGGGGACGTAGAAGACGGCGCGGCTGGGCTCGCGCAGGTCGTGATAAGGGACGTCGGGGATGACGCCGACGACCTTGTTGAGGGGCTGATTGGCAGCGCGTTCAAAGGAGCGGCCGATGGGGTCCTGGCCGGGGAAGAAGGTCTTGACGAAGGTTTCGTTGACGATGGCGGCTCCCGGCGAGGTGTCTTCAGGGCGAAAGTCGCGGCCGGAAACCAGGGGGATCTTCATCGTCGAAAGCCAGTCCGGGGAAACGTTCAGGAAAAAGGCGCGAGTCGGACTGGGAGGCGCGCCGTTGATCGAGATGTCGCTGTTTATCTGGATGTGCCCGAGAAGTGGCCAGCGCGAGATGGCGACCGAGTTGACGCCAGGGGCGGCACGAAGCGCCTCGGCAGTTTGATTCCAGACGACAGGGAACTGGCCTTTGCCGGCGACGGTTTCGAGCAGGAGCAGACGGTCAGTCGAGAAACCGAGGGGGCGGTTCTGCAGGCGCTGGAAGGATGCGACGAAGAGGGAAGACAAAAAGAGAACGAGGAAACAGAAGGCTACCTGAAGAGCGATGGCTCCACGCATGAGACGGCGTGGCGAGTGCGGATCTTCACCACCTTTGAGCGCGGCGACGGGCCGGACGGCAGAGGCGCGGAGAGCAGGAAGCAAACCTAGCAATAGAACGACGAGGACAATGAGCCCGAAGGCGAAGAAAAGCACACGCCAGTCGGAGGGAAGGGCGAGGCGCGCAGGATGGTCGGGGGGATTGACGAGGCTGAGCACAAAGGGCGCCGACCACGCCGCAAAGAATGCGCCAAGGACGGAAGCCAGGAGGGCGAGCAGCGCGCTCTGGCACAGAATGAGCTGGATGAGGCGACGACGGCCGGCGCCGATCGAGATTCGGAGAGCCATCTCCTGGGCGCGGGCGGCGGCCTGGGCGGTCATCATGTTAGCGACGTTCGCGCAGGCGATGAGCAGGACGAGACCGGCCAGGAGACCGAGGACGCCGAGGTAGCGGCGATAGTCCTTCTGGAGCTCGGAGATGCCGGCCCCGGCGGGATAGAAGACAAGCTTCTGATTGAGAAAGCGGTCGATGGACGCCTGGGTCGCGCCGCGAAAACACTTGGAGCACTCGGCCTCGAAAGCGCGGTTGACGGCGGAGAGATGCTGGCGGAGCGGCTCAACGGCGGTGGCCGGGTTGACACCGGGTTTCAACATCAGGAAGGTGCGGTGCCAGTCGACGCCGTCCTGGGTGGCGAAGCTGTTCATGCTGAGGGGCAGAAAGATGTCGGTGACAGTTCCCTTTTCGGTTCCGGTGAAATCGCGAGGGCCGACGCCGATGATTTGGAAGGTCTGGTTGCCTATGTGGAGCGAGCGGCCGAGGACATGGGGATCGCCGCCGAAGCGGTGATTCCAGTAGTCCCAGGAGAGGACCGCATAGGGACTGGCACCGGGGGCGCGGTCATCGGCGGGCGCGAGCAGGCGGCCGAGCGCGGGCTCAAGGCCGAAGAGCGGGAACATGTTGCCGGAGACATAAACGACGTGGGCCTTTTCCATGTCGTCGTCGGTCAACCAGGTGATATCCGTGCGGTCGGCGTCGCTGATGGCGATGAGGTCGGCCTGGTCCTTGATGGCATCGCGCATGAGGTTGAAGTCCGGCGTGGCCCAGTGGCTGTCCTCGACAGGCTTGCCCTCGAAGCCGGTCATCTTGCGGGAGAGGACGTAGAGGTTGCTGGAATTGGAGATGGGGAGCGGGCGCCAGAGCAGGGCGTCGATAAGACGGAAGGCGGCGACACAGGAGCCGATGCCGAGGGCGATTGAAAGCACAGCCGCAAAGGACGTGACCTTGTTGCGGCAGAGCTGCCGCCAGCCGAAACTTACATCGGCGAGAAGCGACTCAAGCCATCCGGCAGCACGAATGCTGTAGCTTGCCTCGCGGGCACGCAGCGCGGACCCGAATGCACGGTGCGCTTCCTTGGGATCACGACCTGAGGCAATGGCTTCGTCAATATGGGACTGCAACTCTTCCTCGATCTCGCGATGCAAGCGCTCGCCGCGCACGGCATTCGAGATACGCGACCACATAGACATGTCATGCCTCCCGGAGAACTCGATTGATTGCCAGGCTGACTGACTGCCAGCGCGACTCTTCCAGGCCCAGTTGCTTTTTGCCTGCGGCGGTCAATTCATAGACGCGGGCGCGGCGGCCAGAATCCTTCTTGATCCACTCCGCGCGAATCAATCCCGCCTCCTCCATCCGGTACAACGCTGGGTAAAGCGAGCCTTCCTCTGCGCGCAGCACTTCGCCGGATGTGCTGGCGATGGCAGCCATGATCGCGTATCCGTGAAGTCGCGGGTGCCGCGACAAGATCTTGAGCACGAGCAAATCTAGCGAACCTTGCAGAGCATCGGTCTTGGCCATACTTAGATGTCTTTATATAGATATCTTGGTATAGTTGTCAATGAGGCACGTCTAGCGCAGTCAGGCCAAGCACGCGCAAAAAGCAAGATAGCAACCGGTAGACGGGCTTATTGCCATCGACTCCCGAATTGTCGGTAAACAGGAAGTACTACGAACCGCCACCGCTGGGGTGTTGTCTCAAGTGCGAAACATCCCCATTAGACTCACAACGGGCCCCCGGCGATCGCACTTACTTTCCCCTGTACCACTCGACTGTGCGGCGTAAGCCTTCTTCAAAATCTACTTTCGGTTTGTAGCCGAGGGCGGCTTCGGCTTTCGAGATGTCGGCTAACGAGTGTTTGATGTCGCCGCCGCGCTCGGGCCCGTACTTGGGTTGTCCCTTGTACGAGGTCAGACCTTGCAGCAGCTTGAAGGTTTCGTTGAGCGTGACGCGGCGGCCGGTGGCGACGTTGAAAACTTGTCCGGCGGCCCGGGCCGCGGGAGCTTTGCAGGCCAGCAGGTTGGCTTCGACGGCGTTGTCGATGTAGGTGAAGTCGCGGCTCTGTTCGCCGTCGCCGTAGATGGCAGGCTGTTCGCCGCGCAGCATCAGCGTGATGAATTTCGCAAGCACGCCCGAATAGGGAGACGAGGGATCCTGTCTCGGCCCGAAGATGTTGAAGTATCGTAAGGCCACGGTTTCAAGCTGATAGCAGCGGTAGAAAGAAATCAGGTAGTGTTCGCTGGCGAGCTTGGCCACGGCGTAGGGCGAAATGGGGTCGGGCTTCATGGCTTCGTGCTTGGGCAGAGTAGGCGTGTCGCCGTAGGCGGAAGACGAGGCGGCGTAGACCACGCGTTTTACTTTGGCGTCGCGGGCTGCCACCAGCACGTTGACCGTGCCGTCGACATTGGCCCGGTTGCTGCCCAGCGGGTCGAGAACGGATTTCGGCACGGAGGGAATCGCCGCCTGGTGCAGGACGAAAGCGACTCCAGCGCAAGCCTGGTGCATGGCGTCGAGATCGAGAATGTCGGCCTCGCGGAAGTCGATGCGATCCAGAATTTCCGCGATGTTTTCCCGCTTGCCGGTGGAGAAGTTGTCGACGCCGCGCACCTGCTCGCCGCGGGCCAGCAACGCCCGCGCCAGCGACGATCCGATAAAGCCGCCAATGCCCGTAATCAGATAGAGAGCCATGCCTCATTCATCATAACGAATCGAAGAGATTTCGTGCGGGAAAGGAAATCCACAGGAAGAGTGATAAAGCGCCTCGAGAATTTCTAGTGCTTCTGATGAAGGGGCGTGCCCGAGGAGGCTTCGGCAGCAGTAATCTGCTGGGCCGCTTGCCGGATCTGTGCCCACAGCTCATCGCGTCCGGCGCCGGTTTTGGCCGAATAGGGGAGCAGGCGGGTCGTGGGATATTCCTGGGTCAAGGTTCGCAGTGCGGTGTGCAGTCGATTGTTGGAGAGCCGGTCGCTCTTGGTGGCCACCAGCAGGAATTCGCGATCCGAGGCGGTGAGGAAGTCCAACAGTTGGCGGTCACTCTGTTGCGGGGGAACGTTGGCGTCGACCAGAACGATGCACAAGCCCAGCGTGGGGCGCTCGTTGAGATAAGGCTCGATGAATTTGGGCCACTCCTGGGAAATCTCGCGCGAAATCTTGGCGTAGCCGTAGCCGGGAAGATCGGCGAAAATCAGCTCGGGGCCCGGTTTTCCGGGCCAGCGAATCTCGAAGAAGTTGATGCTGCGGGTGCGGCCGGGAGTGGAACTGGTGCGCGCCACCTTGTCTCCGACCAGAGAATTGATGACGCTCGACTTGCCGACGTTGGACCGGCCGAGAAAAGCGATCTCCGGCAGGCTGGGAGCGGGAAATTGGGCGGCGTCGGTGGCCGCCGCCAGAAACCGGGAGAGAACCCTCATACTCAAGTTTGCAACGAGGAGCGGCAGATTGGCAAGCTGGGGACCAGTTAGGTAGTGGGCGACCTTCAATTTCCACAGGCTGCTAGGGTTTGGGGCTGTGCCAATCCAACCAGTTCCTCAAGCGACCAAACATGATCGGTTAGGCCAGACTCCATCGCCGGAGTCACACGCAAGGTTGAATGCACGCGGCAATAGTTGTAATGCATAAAGTGTAGGGCAACAGCATGTTTTAGGTTATCGAGTTTCTTAGAAAAAGCATTCGTCAGGCGCGTGAATCGCCGCATGCCCATCCGAATCGTTAAGTTCTGGCGTTCAATGTAGCTCGTAGAAATATGCCTAGGATCCGGCTTGCCAGTGATGACCGCAAGCTGCGTTCTGATAATCCTTCCGGGGCTGTAGCGCGTCTCTGTCTCAGGTGCGGCGCCATAAACCTTGACCAGCATCGCATAATCAATTTCCGAGCCGAAGGCGTTCTCGACCGCGTTGAGGTAAACGTGATGCCCATCCGTTGTGAGTTGGAAACGATTGGCGACTCGACTGGAAATGTCTTGCATGAGCCGAAAGGCATCTGGCGCATGACGCTTTCCAACTAAGTAAGAGATGCCGAGTTTGGTGTCGGCATCGATTGCAATCCACGTCCACACGTCGCCAGCACCTAGTGCGATCTTGTCTTCTGGTGCATTCTTCGCCTTGGCATAACAAAAATTCCAAATTTCGTCACATTGCACGCGCTGCGGGCGAAGATTACGAACGTGTTGATCGTGATAGGCCGCACATGCCGTTCCCAAGTCAACAAGCAACTTGAGAACGGTGTCCTTGCAGACTCCAGTCATACGGACAGTGGCGCGGACAGAATTGCCTTCGATCAGGGCGGATACTACTTGCGTGCGCTTCTCAACGCTCAAGCAGTTCATGGTCAAAGTATGCTTGAGCGGTCATGCACTGTCAAGCATAATTACGCCATTAAAATCTGTATTTTACAGACAGCCTAACAACCCTTTTGTCGCTAGAAAGGTCGTCAATAACCCGCGCACGTTTGCGATGGAACACAGGTCCTGTCTTGGGTCCGCGAATCCCTCCACCTTGCCGGATATTATCTCGAAGCTTTTGGGATTCTTCTAGTTTGCCCAAATCAACCTGCGGGTTCTTCTTGAGCATGTCGGTATCTATTGGTTTAGGCATAACTCCTCCTCCCCTCACATGAATGGACGGTAATCTCGGGGGCTGTGAATGACCCCTTCGAGCGATCTTTTCACCATGTAGTCGGAAAGTAGCTCATGGTAACACCTGATCTTTTCCGACAATATCGGGTCGTTTCCGTAATCGTCGATTAGCAAATTGATCTCAGGATCGCGCTGCAACACATCCATGGAAATTCCGTATCCATGCGAATGCCATTTCTTTGTGTTGTTTAGCACCCCGCCGATTCGCGACGCAGCGTCCTTTTTCATTTGGTCTGTCACCGGAATCTTGCGTGTTTTCGTTTCTTTCCAGTTTTTGAATTTGTACTTTACCAACCACTCTTCCAGCAGTGCAATGGACAGGTCTCTCGCCTGTTCATAGTGATAAAGCTCCCCTTGGTCAAAGCCATCAATTAAGAGCTGCACTTCGGCAGTGGTAATAGTTCCGTTCTGCGCTTTCTCAATTAAGGAATTGTATTTTTCTAATGTTCCAAGAGCGGACACCTGATGCCCTTTGGCACTGTCAACCTGTGGATCAATCGGGCCGAGCCGGGAATAGTAGTCCATGTAGATTGCATCTCCCGACATCACAAAAACCGTTCCCGCTGAATATGCATAATTCGGAACGACAAAATCCACTAATTTGTAGTGATGTCGAACCGTTTCCACCATTCGCTGGACGGTTTCAGCGTAACCGCCAGGAGTCGTTAGTAAAATCACCAAACGATCTGCTTGTTCTTTCTTGCAGCGCTTCTCGACGGCAGATCGCAAGATGTCGTCAACGCCAAAAATCAGAGGTCCATTGACGCTGATTGCGTGGCCTTTGAATACATCGGCAGTCTCAATTGCAGCCAACCGCTTATCCAGTTCTTGCTCGATATACTCATTAGCACTAGCTGGAATCGAAACACTACTTGGCGGAATTGGCGCAGGCGTTCCCATCTATTCTTTTCCCTTCCAGCGCGACAGAGCCGCTTTGCGTGCTATCTCGCTACGCTGTTCAGGGCTGAGTTTTTCGGCACGGGCCGGACCGCCCTTTCTGCCCCCCAGTCGCCCAAGAGCCACAGCCGCGCGATTTTTTACCCTTTGCGGTGGCTCCGTCTTCTTGACCACAGCACTCAAGACGGAGGCCGCCATCTGGTTTACATCTCTGCTTGAGCGTTTATGCACGCCAACATCATTATGCGCTATAACCGGCATTGTCAAGAGAACCGCTGCGTATTTTTTCAGTTACGGACCATTTCTGCAACTTTTTGCACATGCTTGACCGTTCTAGCATTTTAGATGCCAATCCTTACTGAAAAGATGCTCAAAGTCGCCCACTACCACCAGTTAGCGCACTGGCTCACGGCGAAACTGCTTGCTCAGGGTGAGGGCTTGATGTTGGTATGACGATCCTATGTTCGTACCATAGATCTTGTCTGGACGTGACAAAAGGTGCATATAGTTGAGGCGGCCGACGAGTTGCCCGTGTTCCATCAGGAAGGGAACTTCGTGGGCTCGCACTTCGAGCACGGCGCGGGTTCCCTTGATTTCGCTGGAACCGTAGCCGAACCCGGGATCGAAGAAGCCTGCGTAGTGAATGCGAAACTCACCGTCGGACGGATCGAAGGGAACCATCTCGGCGGCGAAGTCGGGAGGGACTCGCACTCGCTCCCGGGACGCGAGAATATAGAATGCGCCTGGCTCGAGGAGCAAGGCTTTCTGGGAATTCTCGTGAATGGGCTCCCAAAATTCATCCGGCAAGTAGTGATTTACCTTGTCCAACTCTACTAGTGGCGCGTTCGACCTTGCTTTATAAGCGATGATTTCGTTTGGCTGGCCTGCCTCCAGATTGACCGTTATTCTCAAACTACCCCCCTCTAATCGTGCCTTTGCGGGGTCGTCTTCTAAGTAAACGAGCGTCTCTTGTCGGTCGAGTCTCTTGAGATCCGGGTCTTTTGATTCGGCAGTGCCTTCCACGAATCGAAGTTGACTGAGCCGCATTCCTGCGCGGATGCCGACTGTAAATGTTCGCGAAACGATTTCCGCATACAAGTTGCCCTTGTATCCGGGACCGACGCTGTCGAACTCAGTGCCGTAATCGGTAATCAAACGAGTGAAAATGTCGAGCCGACCTGTCGTACTCTTGGGATTGGCTCTTCCTGAAATGCCCCCCGGCAAATGTAGTCGTTCTACGAGAGGAACAATGTAAACGCAGTTTTTCTCGAACACCGGAGCCCCGGTCAGGGATACTCGCGTCATCCGAAGTTCTTTTATCTTGGCCTCGACAGTGGAGTTCGGGCCGGGCAAGAAACTTGCGCGCACGCGATGAGCCATATCTCCTAAACGGAGGTCGAGACTCGCGGGTTGGATCTGGTCCGGGTCGATAGGATTGTCGGCAACAATGTGGTGGGCGTCAATGAGATTCTGAATCGATTGCGAAGGTAGTATCCCTTCGTCCCGGTCGGTCGGCCACGATAGGTCGGGAAAGAGGGCAACCTCGCCATTAGGCTTTTCGAAGCTGGACATGTTTAGAATCTTCGCACTTTACGAGCGTGTTCTCGGGCTGTCAACTCTAGCGGGAATAGGAATTCCTACTGATGCGCCGTGGGAGCTTCTCCCGTGCCGGAGGTCAACGGCGCGATTGGTTGCGTAGCTTCTTCGTCCAACTGCTTGGGCAGCGGAGATTCCAGAGCGATGGCCAGGACCTGGTCCATCGTATCCACGAAGTGCAGCTTCATGGCATTGCGCAGATTTTCCGGAACCTCGGCCACGTCTTTTTCGTTGTCCTTGGGCAGAATCACTTCGAAGAGGCCGGCACGATGCGCGGCCAGCAATTTCTCTTTTAAGCCGCCGATGGGCAGAACCTTGCCGCGCAGCGTGATCTCGCCGGTCATGGCCAGATCGCGGCGTACGGGAATCTTGCTCAACGCGCTGGAAATCGCAGTGGCGATGGTGATGCCTGCCGAGGGGCCGTCCTTGGGAATCGCGCCTTCGGGAACGTGCACGTGCAGATCGAGATGGCGGTAAAAGTCGCGGGTCAGGCCGAGCCGGCTGGCGCGGGAACGCACATACGACATGGCGGCCTGCGCGGATTCCTGCATGACGTCGCCGAGTTTGCCGGTCAGCGTGAGCTTTCCTTTGCCGTCGACCACGCTGGCCTCGGTGCTGAGAATGGAGCCGCCGACTTCGGTCCACGCCAGGCCCGTGACCAGGCCGATTTCGGACTTTTCATGCGCCAGAGTATCGCGGAACTTGATGACGCCGAGGAAGTCGTTGACGTTTTCACCGGTGATGGTGATGTTGTAATTCTCGCCCTCTTTCACGACCTTGCGCGCGACCTTGCGGCAGACGTTGCCGATTTCGCGTTCCAGGTTGCGCACGCCCGCCTCGCGGGTATACGAGCGGATGAGGCCGGTGATGGCTTCGTCGGTGAATTTGATGTTCTTTTCCGAGAGGCCCGCGGCCAGCATCTGCTTCTTCACCAGGAATTGCTTGGCGATTTCGACTTTTTCCTGCTCGGTGTAACCGTGCAGGCGGAGCACTTCCATGCGGTCCTGCAGCGCGGGCGGAATGGTGTGCATCACGTTCGCCGTGGCCACGAAGAATACTTGTGAGAGGTCGTATTCCACGTCGAGGTAGTGATCGACGAACATGAAATTCTGCTCGGGATCGAGCACTTCGAGCAGCGCCGCGGAGGGGTCGCCGCGGAAGTCCATCGACATCTTGTCGACTTCATCGAGCATGAAGACCGGGTTCTTGGTGCCGGCCTTCTTCATCATCTGAATGATCTGGCCGGGCAGGGCGCCGATGTAGGTGCGGCGGTGGCCGCGAATCTCGGCCTCGTCACGCACTCCGCCGAGAGACATGCGGACGAACTTGCGGCCGGTGGCCTTGGCAATCGACATGCCCAGTGAAGTTTTGCCCACGCCCGGAGGCCCGACGAAACAGAGGATCGAGCCCTTGGGATTTTTCACGAGTTGCCGCACCGCGAGAAATTCGAGGATGCGTTCCTTGATTTTCTCCAAGCCATAGTGATCTTCGTTGAGAACTTTTTCAGCGCGGGAAATATTGCGGATTTCTTTCGAGCGCTTCTTCCACGGCACGGCCAGCAGCCAGTCGAGATAGTTGCGCGAAACCGTGGACTCGGCCGACATGGGCGGCATGGCTTCCAGCTTTTTCAGTTCCTGCAGAGCCTTGTCTTTGACGTCCTTGGGCATGCCGGCGGATTCGATCTTCTTCTTGAGTTCGTCGAACTCGCTCTTTTCGCCGCGGCCCAGTTCCTTCTGGATGGCCTTGATCTTCTCGTTGAGGTAATACTCTTTTTGCGCCTTCTCCATCTGGCGCTTCACGCGCGACTGGATGGTGCGGTCGACGTTCAGCTTTTCGATTTCGATGTCGAGCACGTCGGCGATGCGGGTCAGACGCTCGGCGGGATCGAAAATCTCCAGCAGTTCCTGCTTTTCTTCGATCGAGAGTTGCAGGTTGGCCGAGATCACGTCGGTCAGTTTGGCCGGATCTTCCATGCGCACGGCCGAAATCATGGTCTCGTAGTTCAGGGCCTGGCAGAGCTTGACGTATTGTTCGAAGAGGGAAGTGACGCGCTGCATGCCGGCTTCCAGAGCGGGGTTGCCTTCGGTGGCGTAACGCGCGACGCGGACCGTGGCCTGCATGAAGCCCTCGGTGTCGACGACCTGCAGAATCTTGCCGCGCTCAATGCCTTCGACCAGGACCTTGATGTTGCCGTCGGGGAGCTTCAGGCTCTGCACGATGTTGACGATCGTGCCCACCTGGTAGATCTCATTGGCCTTGGGCTCATCGATGGAGGCATCGTGCTGGGTGGCCAGGAAAATCTTCTTGTCCGCCGCCAGGGCCTCTTCGAGCGCACGCACACTCGATTCGCGGCCCACCACGAAGGGGGTCATCATGAAGGGAAAAATGACCACGTCCCGGATGGGCATCATGGGCAGCTTCCTGGATTCGAACTTTTCCTTGGATGTGGTCACTGAGTCTCCCTGGGATAAAACGACCGAACCTGCGAGAACCCTATATTCTACCGCGCCCGTGGCATCTGGCGACATGGCACTTACCGACCATGTCTTACCGAGTATGTCGGCGGCATCCTGAAACTCTGCTACCCGGTGCTGCCGGCGACGTAGCCAGCTACGTCTCTGCGAAGGCTTATCCTGCCTTTTCCATTACGGTAGCGAACGAGGCGCTGCGCTTTTCCACCATTTCCCTCGTTACTTCAAACTCTTTCACTTTCTTCTGGCTGGGCAGGTTGAACATCAGGTCGAGCATGAGTTCTTCGAGAATCATGCGCAGCCCACGGGCGCCCACCTTGCGCGCCATGGCCTGGCGCGCGATGGCGCGCAGGGCGTCGTCGGAGAACTTCAGCCGCACGTTCTCGAACTCAAACAGGCGCTGGTATTGCTTGACGATGGCGTTTTTCGGGCGAGTGAGGATTTCGATGAGCGCGTACTCGTCAAGGTCTTCCAGCATGCCGACCACCGGCAGGCGGCCGACAAATTCTGGAATCAAGCCGAACTTGATCAGGTCTTCCGGCTGGATCTCGGTCAACAGTTCCTGGGTGCGTTTTTTCGAGGTGACCGTTTCCTCTTTGTCCGAGTCTTCGCTGCTCTTGAAGCCGAGGGCCTTCTTGCCCATTCTGCGGGAGATGATCTTGTCGAGGCCGACGAAGGCGCCGCCGCAGATGAACAGGATGTTGGTGGTGTCTACGGGTGTAAATTCCTGGTGCGGGTGTTTGCGTCCGCCCTGCGGAGGAACGTTGGCGATGGTGCCTTCGAGAATCTTCAGCAGGGCTTGTTGTACGCCTTCGCCGGAAACGTCGCGGGTGATCGAGGGATTCTCGTCCTTGCGTCCGATCTTGTCGACTTCATCGATGTAGATGATGCCAGTCTGGGTGCGGCTGACGTCGCCGTCGGCGGCCTGCAGCAATTTGAGGATGATGTTCTCGACATCCTCGCCAACGTAGCCGGCTTCGGTGAGCGTGGTGGCGTCGACAATGGCGAAGGGCACATCCAGCATGCGGGCCAGCGTCTGGGCCAGCAGCGTCTTGCCGGTTCCGGTCGGGCCGATCAGCATGATGTTGGACTTGGTCAGCTCGATGCCGTCGCCGGTTTTCTGGCGGTTCATGAAGATGCGCTTGTAGTGGTTGTAAACCGCGACCGCCAGCTTCTTTTTGGTTTGCTCCTGCCCAATGACGTATTCGTCGAGGAAGGTTTTCACTTCCTGAGGCTTGGGGAGCTGGTTGGGCGTGCTGCTTACTGGAGTTGCGGTGCGGTCGTCTTCGAGGATCGAATTGCAGACGGCGACACACTCGTCGCAAATATAAGCGCGGGGATAATCGCTCGGCGACGAGATCAGTTTGGCCACGGCGTCCTGCGACTTGTGGCAGAACGAACAGCGGAGAATCTCGTCGGACCCCGACTTGTTTTTCACTCGGCTCTACTCCTTGAGGTTTCTCCGGCGACCGAACCCAGCGTCCCTCGGCTCTTTCTTAATTCTTTCAAATCGCCGCCCACGCTTTTCGCCGCCGACTTCCTTCAGCCGCGAAGGCCGATCATACCGCTTTTGCCGTCTTATAGATGATATCGTCTATGATTCCATATTCCTTAGCCTGTTGCGCGTTCATAATGAAGTCGCGCTCGACATCTTTCTCCACTTTGTCCAGTTTCTGCCCGCTGTGCTTGGAGAGTAACTGGTTGGTAATCTCGCGCATGCGTAAAATCTCACGCGCGTGGATGTCAATGTCGGTGGCTTGTCCTGACAAACCTCCCATAGACGGCTGATGTATTAGAATTCGCGAATTTGGCAGTGCCAATCTCTTTTTGGGTTCGCCTGATGCCAAAAGTAACGCGGCCATGGATGCCGCCTGGCCCACGCACAGCGTCATGACATCGTTCTTCACGTACTGCATGGTGTCATAAATCGCCATGCCGGCAGTGATGGAACCGCCCGGAGAGTTGATGTAAAGCTGGATGTCTTTCTCGGGATCTTCCTGAGCCAGAAACAACATTTGGGCAATCACCAGGTTGGCGATGTTGTCGTCAATGGGCGTGCCGATGAAGATAATGTTGTCGCGCAGCAGCCGGGAATAAATGTCGTAGGCGCGTTCGCCCCGCCCGGTCTGCTCAATGACCATTGGAACGAGCATCATGTGTGCGTCGTTCTTGTTTCCATCATTTTGCTTCATGTTCACCTGTCACACTCCGCCTCGACGCAACGCCTAGCTTGCTGGGGAGGATTCGAAAGAGGCCCGCGTTTTTTATGCTACGCGGACTGGTGATACAGAAAATCGAGGGTCTTTTCGCTGCGGATTCTGTTCCGGATTCTATCGAGGCCCCCATCCTGTGTCAAACGAGCGCGGACC